>OCVV011244832.1_pt1 | contig 11400 bp, 13 predicted proteins | sample 1539721 | NCBI WGS metagenome assembly OCVV01 (sample SAMN02144230, study PRJEB22623) | gut metagenome | biome: sheep rumen | host: Ovis aries | place: New Zealand | reverse complement strand
AAAATTATATCTTAAACAAAAATATTTTTGTGATATTATATAAATACAAAGCGGTATCGTCTAGTGGTTAGGACGGCAGATTCTCATTCTCCAAACAGGGGTTCAATTCCCCTTACCGCCGTTTAATTTCAGCCTTTCTTATTTGTCGTGTACCCGATATGTACCCTAATTAACTTCTCGTAAAATAATTTATCGTTTTAGAAAATTCTTTATAATGCTGTGTTCTTTTGTAAATTCGTCATCAGTATTATGAACATACTTCATGCTACTCCGAATATCTTTATGATGAAGAAACCCCTTAATTTTAGTAGGTGTTGTACCTTCTCCAAGTGTTGTACCAACACTATGACGGATAATATGAAAGCCATTTGCTTCTATACCTGCCTTATTAAATATCTTATTAATTATATCCCTACTAGGGTTTGCATAAGGCATTCCTGTTTCTTCTCTTGCAAACAAGTAACCGCTATCCTTTACCCCTAATTCCATTAGGATACTATATACATCATCGTTTATGCGGTGCTTAATATCCTGTTTCCCTTTGTTATCTTTAGGTTTAATCCTAATTAATTTCTTATCTATATTAATCCATTCCCAACGCATGTAATTGACATTGCTAATCCTAAATCCTGTATTGAAGCACATTAATACCAAAGGCTTGAACTTAATAAATTCTTCTGTTTCAAGTAATTCAAGCACTTTGTCGGTTTCTTCTTTTGTTAAGTATTTAACATTTTCTTCTGGTTCTTCCAGTTTATCAAGATGACTACATGGGTTTTTAATTAATAAATCATCTTCAATAGCAAGGTTAAATGCTTTAGACAGAAAAGCAACATATCTGTTAATAGTGCTATTAGAAAGTTTCTTTTCTTCCATTAGCCATGAACGGAACTTAATAATATCACTTTGTTTTAGTTTGGCAGCGTCTTTGTTTAATCCCCAGAACTGCCTTACCGCTTCAATTTTCTCTCTGGGTGCTCGTTGTCTGTTGTTCTGGGAGTTATAAGCACAATATATATCACATAAGTCTTTAAGTGGCACAGGTTTTTCAACTTTAGCAAGTCCTACTTCTTCCTGTCGCATTTTATACTTTTCTGCTTCATAGATTACGTTTGCTTCTGCTCTATTTTTAGCACCTTGAGCAACTATGTTACGAACTTTACCGTGAACTTTAGGTCTGATGTAGAACGTGTCGCCTACTTGTGCTATGCCATTTATATAATGCTTCTTGGTACTTTTGCCCATAGTAACACCTACTAACTTTCAAAGAACCTACGCATATTTCTAGCCAGAACAAATATAGTGCCACCGACTTCTTTAAAGCAGTCAGCAGGAATATCTCCCTTTTTCCGCCAAGTATATAATGTACTTAGTGCCACTCCTAGATAATCTGCACATGCTTTCATGCTTATAGTTCCAAAGGGGGAACTAATAGCCGATATGCTTGTATGTACTTCTCTTTTAATTGGAACAATGTTTTCCATAATATATTCTCCTTTATAAATTATGATTAAGCGATGTTATTTCGTATAATCATAATATCATATATCCAACACCTTGTCAAGCATTTAACGAAACCGTTTCTGTAAATGATAATATTATTGATTTCAGAATACGTTTCTGATATTGACAATATAAGAAAAGTAAAGTAATATAAGTACACAAGGAGATAGTAATGAAACAAGCTGATAAGATTAAAGAACAAGTTAAGAAGTATGAAAAGAATATACTTGAACAAATTGCCCCATTCATTCATAACCGTAGGAAAGAAAGGGGGATATTAATAAAGGACTTAAATATCATGACAGGAGTTGGCACTGCTGTCATATCTGATTTAGAGAATGCTGTATCTATGCCTCGAATTGAAACATTACTAAGAATATGTGAGGCACTTGAAATACCATTTCCTACATTGTTTGAGCAGATGAAACAGGTTACAGATGATAAACTTAAACGCTCAAAAATCATTATTGATGATACCAACAACTATGACAAACTAACTACATTTATTGCAGGACTGGGTTATTCTAAAGAAGATGTTGCTGACATTGTTTCTTATGCGAGGTTTATTGATTTCAAGAAACAAGGTAAGTAGAATAAACAATTTTAGGTGTGCAATTTTCTAAACAACCAAAATTACTATACCTATTGCAACACAACCCCATTTTATACCCCTCTACCTATTCATGACTTAATCATGATTTACTTCTTATTTGTTTTATTTGATTAGTATTCATTCTTTTAAAGCGAATGAAAAGCACGTAAATCCTCTGCGACAGTCTTGTCATTATATATGAACCTTAATGATAGATATTATATTATAGTATATAAGCGAATGAAAAGCACGTTGGGTTTTTAACCAAATCCAACTGCGACAGATATTAATTAACCCTTTTGGGTATCCTTATAACTTCTATAAGATGACTAACAATATAGTCATCTTATTTTTTTTTTCTATGCAGGAATCGGAAATATTAAATTCTAGTGTAGAAAATGTATTTTTCCATTAAAGGAATTGGAAAGATTAAATTTTTTCTTAGAAGTAGAAAAAGAGGATACTTAAATGGTAAAAACAAAGTTTAATCCTGCTGACTATAAAGAGCAGCAGAAGAAGAAGTTAAATGTTGGGTACGTTCCCGGCTTTCACTATGACATAGTGTATGAAGAAGTCGAGGGGCATGGTTTTGAAACTGTTAGAGAAAATGCACTTGTAGAAGATGTCATCAGATACCTTGATAATAAGCAAACAAAGTATATAGGTGCATTAGTTCCGAACCACGATTGCTTGTGCATAGTTTGTAATTCATTGGCATTCAAATTACTTGGGTTCAAGACGTTATGGGCGTATGAGCCAATGTATGATAACTATATCTACTATTTTCAGTACGACCAATATTACATTGATTACCTCGCAAAGCACCTAACTAGTTATAAATTAAGGGCGGAGTGGGATTATGCTTTATTCTTCACCAAAACCAAAATGCTGAAATTTTGCCCGGCATGGCAACAACATCACCTTACGTCATTACCGAAAATGACAGAAAACATTGCCGAAAAAATTATAAAGGTCAGTAATGACATCATCAATAACAACGGCTACTATTATCAAATCAACCAAATGAAAGACACCTACCGCATACCACAGGCAGTATGCGGACGTATGGCAAAGACTGTATTGCCTTATGGCACTATTACGTGCTTGGAGGCTATTTTGCAAGTGTGCAGCCATAGTTCCGCTATTATTGTAAATTCGGAACTACACCAACCGTACAGGTTTGACATCATTGATTTTATGCTATTGATGTTTGCTGATGACGATATTGCCGACATTGATAATTTAGAGGACTATATAACAGATGACAACCTTGAAATGTGCAAACGAGCACTCAATGACCTCGTTGATAAAGGTTATATAGATAAATATGTTATAGATGACAACAATGACTTTACTTTTACATCAGCATTCATTACCCGGCATGTGCGTCAGCAGATAAAGAGAGGTGTGCATTACTTTGATGACTTACCCGCCCAAAGACCTTATGTAGCTACATTCATAAGTTACTTATGGTGGATACAGCAGGCAGGTCATAAGCAATTAACTATTGCACTTGATACATTGCTTGCGAATTTGAACCTTGACCGTCTATTGCGTGAACACCGCAATGGTGAGATTGCTGAAATACTGAACATACTGCACAAATGGGCAGTCAAGTATAATCTTATCGAACCCGATGAAATTCACCCGGAAATTACATCTGATGATGTTAAATACCTGAAAAAGAATAGAACTAAATTACACGAATATTTTAAATTAAAGTCATTGAATATAGGAGGAAAAGAAAATGACAGTAGAAACTAATTTAATCAACAGGCTTATTACATCAGCCTCTAATGATGTAAGAAATGCAGTTAGAAATATAGATATGCTCAACACTAAGAAATTTAATGACACATTACCTTGTTTCTATACTGACCAACTTACTGCTGACTTTGAGATGTTAAATTGTGCAGCAGATATACTTTCAAATGCACTTGAAAATGAAGAATTTTCAAGTGAAGTAAGTGAAGTTATCAATGACCGCTTACAAATAGCGTACAAATTGATTGACCTATATAATCAGGCATGGCAAAAACTTCACTATGGTTATGTGCCGTACGAAGATTAAAATGCTTATTTCGGGGGTACGTTTATGCCTAACGAGTATTAAACGTGCCTCTACTGTCATTCTAGCATTGCCTAGAGTTAGATTTTAATTAAACTAATGGAGAATAATATAAATGGATAGAGAAATCGTTAAACGAATTGCCTATGAGGTCATCAATGACTATATGGCAAAACATCACAAGAAAGTTGCACCTGCAACCGTCCCGGACCTAAAAGAAAAGGCTAGGGAATTGTTGAAGAAGTGCGACCAAAACTATCAGAAGAATATATCAGATAAATTGATAAGCAATGATTAAGTATGTCCTTACCTAACGTATAACAGAGATTAAATAATACGCAAATGTAACAATTAATTATGCCCATTAGTGCCTAATTACAGGCATGGTGGGCATATAGCCATATCTTTATAAAGATATAAAAAGGTTCTTGTATATCCACAAGGCACACTATGACAGGGATAGAGGGTTTTTATCTTTAAAGCGATATTTCATGGTTATATGCCTGCCCAATTTTCAAGAGTGCCATGTACTTTACGGAATGCAGCACACGACCTAATCAATATTGAATACTAACATGAACAATCCCATGAGGCTTAATAACATTGTACCGCCTAATAATATAATCCAGAACAAAAGGAAACAAATACTGATAATATCAATTATTACAGGCATTCTTTGAACCTCTTGCCCCTGTTGCCCCCTGCCTCTGTGTACTTTAGCGGAGTCCATTATTCTAAAGACCATTTGATTGACAAACATGCCACGTATTAAATCTTGTACCTGCTTATCGTTCATTGCTACCACCTTTTAGACCTTTAGCCAGTTTATAATAAGAGGTTTTCTTTAACCCTAGTTCCTTCATTGCTTGAACATGCGTTATATCGCCCCGGCATGCACTCTCGTATAATTCCTTAAAGTTAGACGGTAATTGAACGACTGGACGACCTAACTTCATGCCTCTAGCTTTCCGTTCGGCTAAAGACCTTTTAGTCCTTGCACCTATATTACGTTTTTCAAATTCTGCGATAGTACCCATAACTGTTAAAACTATTTTTTTCATGCTCATTTGCATTAAATCATCACACAAGCCATTGGTGCAAAGTATTTTTTCTTTTTCATCTAGTGTTATAAACTCACAACCTTTAACTTCAATAATCTCTCTATAAAGTTCCTCTAGTCCTTTACAAGTTCTATGTAATCTACTACATTCAACTACTATGACCGTATCTCCAGTTCTTAAATTCTCAAGCATAACTGGAAGCTGTGAACGTAGAGAAACTTGAGTATCTCCCTTGCACTCGTCTTTATAAAAAGTTGCGATACGTAAGTTATGTTCCTTAGCATATTGTTCTATAGCATAAACTTGATTTTCTATTGTCATAGAGCCGTCATTTTTACTTACCCTGCAATAAGCATATATTCTATTTTCCGCCATATTATCATCCTCTTACATTGCAGACAAAGTGGCATTAAGCCACTTTAAAACGTCTGCTAAGTCTTTCAACCATGTATTCTTCAACTATTCCAAAATCTTCTCTGAATTTCTTTAGGTCAAATACTTTTGATACAACTTGTGTAAAGTGAACGACCGCATTGCCTAAGTCTAAGTGTTGAATTTGGTTTAAGTCCATGTAATCCTTTAAGATTTGTTCTTGTGATTTAATGGCTTGTTTTAATTCTTCTTCTCTAGCATAAAGATTGTTCAATGTTTCTGCAACCGCTTGTAATTCAACTTTGTTCATTTTTCTGTCTCCTTTTATTTCGTTCCTTACATTCTTATTATTACAGATAGTTCGTAAAATGTCAATACATTAACGAACGTTTGTTAAGATATGCTGCGATATTTTACGAACTAATTTAAGCATAGATTTTCAACGTCCGTAATACGAACGTTTTATGAACTATAATAGAGTTACCTTTATCAAGCCCTTTTTCTCTCGCTTCTGTGCGTATTCAACAAGATTTCTTGAATTACCTATGCCTTGATGTGCTATGAGGTAATCAGAATTTTTGACAGTAAATCTGTTTGCTTGAACTATTGCAAGTCTAAATGGTACTTTCTCTAATCCGTCTGGATAAATTGTACCGTCAAAGCCCTCTGGTGTGTCTGTCTTTTGATTTAATGCGTATGGTGCAAGTAAATATAGCTCTATGTCGTTATGTTGTTTCTTAGCCTCTCTTAAAGCACCTATAACCATACTATCAAAGTTGCCATAGTGTCCGACTATAAAGGTCTTAACACCATACCCTGTTATATGTGTTTCAATCGCTTGTTTTAATGGTTCTATGAGGTCATCTGATGAATGCCTACTACCTATGAAAAAACAACTTTTGCCATTCATTATCATCGTCCTTAACAACAGTCAAAGCATACTATAAGTAGTACCTACTTGTCTATATGATTAGTTTTAATTTGTTACAAGATAAGTGAGAATAATAGTTATGAGTTATCAAGAAATGATTAATGGTGGCATAAAAAGACTGCGTGTAAGTAAGAAACTTACACAGGAACAATTTGCCGAGAAAATTAACATGAGTGTTCAAGGATATAGAAACCTTGAACATAACAAGTATCAAGCAACAGCAGAAACTGTTGATAAAGTATGTGATGTATTTAACATTTCCCCTGTTGAATTATTATTACCAGAACCAGAGAAAGATATAGCTAAGATTATAGAACTGATAAACAATAAGTTATGTACATGTAATCTTGATAAATTGATACGTATTAACAATATGATAGATTTGATGTAATCTTAATCAGATTGGGTATTATTTACAGTTCTATATTCTATTTCACGTTCCTTTATGTCATTTTCAACTTTATGACATGACTCTGTTATTTCAACTCGTTTGTCCTGCAAATAAACAATTTGTATAAGGTGATTTATGTTAGGTGCAAGTGAAACGATTGCTGATATTATATTTAATAATGCAATCATAGTTAATTGCATAGGGTCTGTAAAGCCATAATTTGTACTAGCTAATTTAAATGAGTTTTCTTCATCTAAGCCATGTATTTGTCCTAAGTCATAAAATACACCCTTTGCACCACCATGAACATAATTACAAGAAAACTTATAAAAAGGTCGGTAATAGTTAATATCAGTAGCTTTAGCAAGTTCCGTAAAGCTTCCATTACTAATATTAGGCTTTGCCCATGAATAATCTTGTTTTGAATTTAACTCTGGATACTCCTGTTGTGCTTCTTCAGAAGCAATTTTTAAAGAGCTTAATTCTTCCTCAGTTATAGGTTTAAAACCCAACGACTCAGCATGTTCATTGTACGTTTTAGCTTCACGATAATTAACAATATCATTATATGCTAAATACTTTCTTGCAGTATCTTCACCAAACTTAACTATAGAAATAGCTATAACGCTATATTCATATAATGTTCTCCAACGTGCTAAAGCACCAGAAGCAAACCCATTCTTAATCAAACATAATATTTCATTAGCTATCAATATTGACCTTGCACAAATGCCACTCAAAACTTTACAGGTGTTAGGGTATTCATCATTAGGATATTGCATATCATGAGCAATTGTTATGCAATGTTCTATAAATATTTCAAATTCAGATATAGGTTCATGGTATTCATACAAGAGCCTTGAACAAAAGCCATTACAATATTCTCTTTGCTTTAATACGTGTTTGTAACCCTCAATACTCCACGACAACTGGGCTGTTTGATACGACTCAGATTTTTTAATATATTCTATAGCTTCTTCCATGATTGCATAATCATTCTCATTAAAATCATCTTTCACTGATAGAATGATAGCTTTCATTATTTTCTTATCAATTTCAAGAGACATCTTACACCTCTACAATGCTGTCAATCTGTTGCATTATATCATTAGTTAATACAAGTGCTTTGATGATTTTCTGATAGTGTAGGATTTCATCATAACTTAATATTCTGCCTTTACGGTCTTTGAGCCACTTTTGTGCAGGCTGATAACCACCTATGTAGAAGTTCCATGCTACTTCTGGCACGTTATCAAAGTATTGAGTGCGGTTAATATATACTTTATTGTCTTTGTATTCTGGTTTGATGACTTCATTATCACCGCTAACACTGTATGATGTTATATATTCAGTTACCTGTTTAGACTCCATTAAATGTATCTCCCGGAGTTCCTTACCCAGTTTAGCAATCTTAAAGAAGTAATCTTTATTTGCAGGGTATGGAATACGTGGAAAGTCTATTTTTAAGAACTCTTTATACTTAGTTCTGTACTTGTTAGAGTGCAGAACACCATAAATGTAATCTAATATGTCAATCGGTGCAAATGTACCCTCTGTATCTTCTTTCTCTGGTGTAAATGACAATCCTAGAGCCGTTTCAAGACTCTTTACTATATTCATGTTCAAGTTAGGCTTACGATTTACATCAAAGAATGACTTTTGCTCTGAGTCATCATCATATAAATACAATGGAAATATAGGGGCTGTATTGCTTACACGCATAGCCATAATTCCTTTTTCCGTAATATCTTTAGTAATAAAGACATCATTCCAGTTGTAATTTCCTAACACCATTCTTGATAAAATTAAACCTACATTAGCATTATAAAACTGTTTCATTACATCAAATCTGGCACGTTGTAGTAATTTAGTGTCATAATAGACATTTCTTGTATCAAACGGTCTATACAGTAGGGCTTTATAATGTTCCTCAGAGTATTGTGCAGATTTAATTGTAGTACATAGTTTATATGAGTCATTCACTTTTAACTTGTATTTGGTTGTAAGAATATCATTGCACTCAAATACATCACGTATTTTATGAGTCAAAGTTTCTCTATCTATATCAATAAATAGGTCATCTCTACCTGTTGCAATACCTGCTTTATTTAACATAAACAATTCATCTATTTTAACACCTTTGCTATACTCGGCTTGCACGTCAAAGTCTTTAGGTACAAAGAAGTAGTACGGTTCAACTGGTTCAAGTTCTTTGTATTCAACTGTGTCAAATTCATTATTATTCAGATACTCAAACTTATTCTCTCTTACTCCTAACAATTCAGCATGATAAACCTTTGCCAGTTCATTAGGCTGTTTCATGCCAGTCTTAACAAAGATATTGATACTTACACCCTGCTGAATGTCAAACACATTCTCATCTTTTGAGCCGTCTTTGGCGGTTTCTTTCTTCTTAGCGTTACCATGCAAGTCAAGTATATAAATCTTGTCAAAGGTTTCCATAAGGTGCTTTCTCATCTGGCGGTGTATTACACCGTCTATAAAACTGTTATTAGATATATAAGCCAGTACACCCTCTTTATTCTTCTCTATGTATGTTTCACCCATACGGATAAACTTGATATAATCATCTGATAACGGCTGTATATTTCTTTCGTTAAGGTCTTGTTTATACACTTCCATTATTTCGTCAATGTAATCACTCTTATTACAACTGCTGACACTATATGGTGGATTTCCTAAGACAACCATAATAGGTTTATCGGATTTAATAATCCCCGCATATCGTGCTTCCTCAGATAACCAGTCAAATAGCGGATATTTAGTAGTCTCGTCTTTTTCAAGTGCATTAGTTAAATATACATTAAACCTGTTTGTCTGGCTTGTAGTCTTATATCCTGTGTCCTGTAACAATAAATCCAGTTTCAAATGACACATAACATAAGGTGTCATCATAATTTCAAAGCCATTAAGACGTGGTATAAGTGCCTTATCAACGTATTGAGACCATATCCCCTGTTGATTTACAAAGTATGAGTATATCTTCCGTATTGTCTCAGCTAAGAATGTACCTGTACCAGTCGCAGGGTCAAGTATCTGCACCTTATATATATCTTCCTCAGTCGTTACAGGCATGTCAACGACCTTACCCCTTACTTTTTTACTTTCATAATAAAGGGTTCTTGTATGCTTGATTGTGGAGTCATCAGCAAGCCCATGAGACAAATTAAATTCATTCTTTAATATGCGGTCAACCGCTGAGACAATAAACCTTACTACTGGCTGAGGTGTATAATATACCCCCCTCTTTTCCTTATTAACCTTGTCATAACTCTCTAAGAACGTTTCATAGAAGTGTAGAAAAGGGTCTGACATCTGGGTAGTTCTGCCATAATTCCTAAGCAGCTTATTGAGGTCAACCGCCCTAAATATCTCTACAAGGTCATCAACAATCCAGACAAGGCTGTCATCAAGGTTAGCACCTGAGATATAGTCAAATAACTGCCTTAAAAATGGGTTATTCTTAGAGATAAGTTCTCTGGCTTCTTGTCTTGAAAAATCCTCTAAGGTTGTATCATTCAACCTTGCTACAAATAAGCCATAAGCAATCGTCTGAGCGTACATATCAGCGAATGTATGATTAGTTAAATCATGTAATAATATCTGCTTAAATGCGTTTCTCTGGCTTACTAATGAACTCTCTGAGTCCAATTCAAGAGCATTAATAATAACGTCTCTAATCATAACAGCCTTTTGAGCCATTAAGTTAGCCAGTTGCTTAGGTGATTTGATAGTCTGACCTTGATAGTCGCAGAAGTTCCGTATTGCGTTTATAAGTCGCTGATATTCTTTGTCATAGGTTTTAATCTTACCGCTTGAAAGTTCCGCCACCTTTATAGTGTCAACGTGTTCACCGTTCTTATAAAACCAGAACTCTAAATAATTGGTTAAGATAAGATTGTCTAAACTTGCCTTATATCTGTCAAGTTGTTCCGTCTTATCAATAGTATCAAGGCTTTTATCTATGTCTTTGGCTTCAATATAGCCGATAGGTATATTTTTCTTCTGTATGATGTAATCAGGTGCACCGCATTTCTGCCGTCTGGGTTCATTGATTGCTTGAACACCTATAACGGTTCTTTCAACAAAGTCCTGTAAATCACCCCTAAAACTATGTTCTGTGGTCTTTCCAGTCTTATATTTCTGAATTACTGCACCTAGATACTTCTCAACCATAAACCGATTATAGCATGAAAATCCTGTATAATGATGTAGTATAATAATGCTGTTATATATGTTAATTTCATTTCTAAAATCGTGTACCCTATATGTACCCGTTTTATATTTACGAGTAGAAATATGATTTTACATAACAACGATTTTATTACGGTTTAACGTGATATTTTCTCTTAAAACGGCACTGTAAGGGGTTTCTCATTCTGCAAACACGGGTTCAATTCCCGTTACCGCCGCCATAAGAAAAGAGTCTTTATGACTCTTTTTTTATGGCTGATTGTATCG
>OCVV010435009.1_pt1 | contig 11400 bp, 6 predicted proteins | sample 1539721 | NCBI WGS metagenome assembly OCVV01 (sample SAMN02144230, study PRJEB22623) | gut metagenome | biome: sheep rumen | host: Ovis aries | place: New Zealand | reverse complement strand
AAAAAATCTTTTGTGGATACACTCAAAGAGTTATTTCATAAGAAATAAGGAAAATCTGGTATTCACGCCATAGTTAAAAAAGTCACCATATAGTTAAAAAAGTCACCGTTCGTAGTTAAAAAAGTCACCGTCCATAGTTAAGAAAGTCACTTTTATAGTTAAAAAGGTCACCTATAAGTAAAAATCAAAAGTGGTTGAAACCGTTTATTCTCAACGCTTTCGGGCCACTTTTTTTTTCTCTTCAATCGCCATAAGTAATTAAGTATTATAAGTAAACCAAAGTATAGTAGTAGATAAGTAAGCACCTCCGAATACCAAAAAACGCAAAGCAAGATTACGGTGACTTTGGTTTGACAGAAGTCACCAATGGTATATACTTATGGATAAGTTAGCATAGAGAAGGTGGCTGGATGAAAGACACACGCAACGCAGACAGAAATCAATTTATCGTCAAATCTAATGACCTCATACAAAAGAGCAGATATAGTTTCAATCTGGAAGCCCAAAGGATAATACTTTTTGCTATTAGCAAGATAAGGCCACAAGATACCGTGAATGAATGGTATGAGTTTAGCATAACTGACATATGCCACGCCTGTGGTATAACAGATAATTCTGGGGCAAACTATATAATCATCAAGAACTATCTGAAAGAACTACGGGATAAATCTTGGTATATAGATATGCCAGACGGAACTAGCACAACTGTTTCTTGGCTGGATAAAGTAAAAATCAATCAAGGGTCTGGCACGGTTCAAGTTAGATTTGATGAAGATATGAGTAGTTATCTGTTTGATTTACGACAAAGATACACGCAATACAAGTTAGATACTGTGCTGTGTTTCAGAAGTAAATACAGTATTAGGCTGTATGAATTGATGAAAAGTTTTCTGATGCGTGATACTTTGATAGAACGGGGCCAGAAGGAAGTAGATTTTCATATTGACGAATTGAAAAGACGAATGGACGCAGAAGTATATACTAGATATGCTGACTTCAAAAGAAAGGTTATCACGCCTGCTGTAAAAGAAATTAATGAGTTTAGCGATGATATGGCAATAGAATATGATGAAATCAGAAATGGTAGAAAGGTAGAAAAAATCATATTCATTCTGTCACGACCTCGGGCAATAAATGTAATAAGCAATAGACAAAACAAAAGAGATGTATTAAATAAAAAATAAACGGCTAGGTTTATCCTAACCGTTTTACTTTTATTTTCACTTTGATTTCTTTCCTTCGGTGGCTTTCTTTTCTTCCTCTGCGATATCATACAGTATTGCTTTCTTCTGAATATCAATACTTTCATAATCCTTTTTGGCTTTTGACAACTGTTTTTTCAAAGTATCAATTCTTTTTTTTAAATGCTCTTTAAGTTCATCAAGGTCCGCCAACTTCTGTTCGTTTGTAAGATTATCTTTTTTCTGTCTAGGCATATTAAGCAACTCCTTTTCAATTAATGCTTAACAAATTATAACATACAGGAGAATAAAATAAAAGCGGCCGAAGGTGGCCGAAGGCCACCGAAGGCCGTCAAGTTGTCACAAGTTGTCAATTTGATTTACTTTCTCTAATCCATCTATTAATGGTCGCTGGGCTAACATTTGCGAACTCACTAATTTCTTTTATTGTCATTGACTTGGCTTCATAAAGAGCAATTGATTTTTTCTTTATGCTGTCAGTTCCTACTTTTGGCCTTCCACCGATATGGCCTCTTGCCCTGGCCGATTTTAAACCTTCGGCAGTTCTTTCTGCCAGAATATCCCTTTCAAACTGACTTAAAGCCGAAAGCATTGTAAGCATCAATTTTCCTGTGGCTGTGGTTGTATCCAACTGCTCTTTAAGGCTTATCAATTCAACGCCCATTTCATTTAATTTCTCAACCAGAGCAATCAAATCTTTCGTAGAGCGAGAAAGGCGTGAAAACTCGGTAACAATCAGAATATCACCTTTGCGAAGTGTAAGCATCATCTTTTCAAGTTCTGGACGATTGGCCTTGGTGCCAGACATTTTTTCTTGAAAAATCCTTTCTGCTCCGTGCTCTGTCAATTGGTCCAACTGCCTTGACAAATTTTGTTCCACCGTGCTTACTCGTGCGTAACCAATAATCATCAACAACGCCCCTTTCATCTGACATACGGATTATATCAAAAACGGGTGTTTTTGACAAGTAGTTTTTGATATGAGTTTTGAAATTATTTTCACGCATTTTTTAGCACAAAGATGGTTATTTTTTGATTGTATCAAATACGGTCATTTTTGAATGGCTTTAATTATGCTATTCATTATGCTATCTCGGGCGCTGACGGAGTTTTTACCATCAACAAAACGGACATTAATTGAATAGTCATCAAGGTTTTGGCGCAAGCATTCGTTTATCTTTTGCGGAATGACCTGATTAATTTTTTCATCTATCATTGCCTATAATATTTCGTATAATTCTTCTTGATTATTAATTGCGAACCAACCCCAAAAACGAGATGGACTATCAAAGTTCTAAATCATTTTTATCACCTCTAATAATAGTAAAAGAAAAATAATAAGGATTACCATTTATTGGTATCCGAGACTATGGACCTATTTTCTTTAAAAACATACCTATAAAAATCAATGCTCTCTATATATCCTTTTTGTTCTAACTGCGCCAATGCCTTACGAATAGTATCCTTACACAATCCTGTCATTCTATGGATATTTTCTGGACTAAATCGCACGACATAACCATCTACATTAAACAACAAACAAACATAAACTTCAAAGGCCGATGCCGTAAGGTCCATCATTGCTTCTTTAAGATTATCCTGATACGCAATTAAAAACGGACGATTATTTGATTTTGAATTGCTTACATTCTCTCTAACTATTCTGACCTACTTTTGATTGGGATATGTTTCATAATTTGAAAAACTTTTATTCATACATCTCACCTCCTTCTGATTTTTAAGTATTATGAAAATACATAATCTATTATGATTATTTCTGTTCTATATACGATTTTTTCTTCTCGGGCATATGACTTTTTCTGAAAGAAATAATATAGAAAGAATATATAGGATACTAATATTATATTTGAAAAGAAAATTTTAATTTTGATTGACTTTTTCATAAACTTTTTTTCTATATATATATTATATTATAATCTCAAAAAAAGTAAAATGTTTGATATGCCTCAATTGTTTGGGTCGGGGGGGGCTAATTTGAGGAAAAAGTCAAAACTGGAAAACTTAAAACCCACACCCCACCCCAACAAACACCAACCTCTATTATTTGAACTAAACCAAAAATCAAGGTATAATAAAGGGGGAGGCGTAAAATCAATGGACTATAAATACACTATCACCGACATACAAACGAAAACTAATGTTTCTCTTCAATCTTTATACAAGTTGATAAAGAAGCATCAAGATTTTATAAATGAAAACTCAACACGAAAGCAACGAAAAATCTACTACTCTCAATCTGCGATGGACTTCTTTATATCGTATTATCAACCAGACCAAAAGCCAGAGGCCGAAAAATCAACCCCTATCAATATGCCTCTGGAAGCAACGCAAACGCCCATTGACGCTCCTTCACAGTCTGATACGGATAAAGACACGATAGATGCTCTTCAAACGCAAATAGGTGCCCTACAAGCCCAAATAGACGCATTACAAAAACAACTGGATGAAAGCGAAGCAGAAAGAAAAGAACTCATTCGCCAGAATGGTGCTTTAATTCTTACGCTCCAACAAGAGAAACAAGAAAAGCAACTGTTTCTTCCTGCCCCCAAAAAATCTTTTGTGGATACACTCAAAGAGTTATTTCATAAGAAATAAGGAAAATCTGGTATTCACGCCATAGTTAAAAAAGTCACCATATAGTTAAAAAAGTCACCGTTCGTAGTTAAAAAAGTCACCGTCCATAGTTAAGAAAGTCACTTTTATAGTTAAAAAGGTCACCTATAAGTAAAAATCAAAAGTGGTTGAAACCGTTTATTCTCAACGCTTTCGGGCCACTTTTTTTTTCTCTTCAATCGCCATAAGTAATTAAGTATTATAAGTAAACCAAAGTATAGTAGTAGATAAGTAAGCACCTCCGAATACCAAAAAACGCAAAGCAAGATTACGGTGACTTTGGTTTGACAGAAGTCACCAATGGTATATACTTATGGATAAGTTAGCATAGAGAAGGTGGCTGGATGAAAGACACACGCAACGCAGACAGAAATCAATTTATCGTCAAATCTAATGACCTCATACAAAAGAGCAGATATAGTTTCAATCTGGAAGCCCAAAGGATAATACTTTTTGCTATTAGCAAGATAAGGCCACAAGATACCGTGAATGAATGGTATGAGTTTAGCATAACTGACATATGCCACGCCTGTGGTATAACAGATAATTCTGGGGCAAACTATATAATCATCAAGAACTATCTGAAAGAACTACGGGATAAATCTTGGTATATAGATATGCCAGACGGAACTAGCACAACTGTTTCTTGGCTGGATAAAGTAAAAATCAATCAAGGGTCTGGCACGGTTCAAGTTAGATTTGATGAAGATATGAGTAGTTATCTGTTTGATTTACGACAAAGATACACGCAATACAAGTTAGATACTGTGCTGTGTTTCAGAAGTAAATACAGTATTAGGCTGTATGAATTGATGAAAAGTTTTCTGATGCGTGATACTTTGATAGAACGGGGCCAGAAGGAAGTAGATTTTCATATTGACGAATTGAAAAGACGAATGGACGCAGAAGTATATACTAGATATGCTGACTTCAAAAGAAAGGTTATCACGCCTGCTGTAAAAGAAATTAATGAGTTTAGCGATGATATGGCAATAGAATATGATGAAATCAGAAATGGTAGAAAGGTAGAAAAAATCATATTCATTCTGTCACGACCTCGGGCAATAAATGTAATAAGCAATAGACAAAACAAAAGAGATGTATTAAATAAAAAATAAACGGCTAGGTTTATCCTAACCGTTTTACTTTTATTTTCACTTTGATTTCTTTCCTTCGGTGGCTTTCTTTTCTTCCTCTGCGATATCATACAGTATTGCTTTCTTCTGAATATCAATACTTTCATAATCCTTTTTGGCTTTTGACAACTGTTTTTTCAAAGTATCAATTCTTTTTTTTAAATGCTCTTTAAGTTCATCAAGGTCCGCCAACTTCTGTTCGTTTGTAAGATTATCTTTTTTCTGTCTAGGCATATTAAGCAACTCCTTTTCAATTAATGCTTAACAAATTATAACATACAGGAGAATAAAATAAAAGCGGCCGAAGGTGGCCGAAGGCCACCGAAGGCCGTCAAGTTGTCACAAGTTGTCAATTTGATTTACTTTCTCTAATCCATCTATTAATGGTCGCTGGGCTAACATTTGCGAACTCACTAATTTCTTTTATTGTCATTGACTTGGCTTCATAAAGAGCAATTGATTTTTTCTTTATGCTGTCAGTTCCTACTTTTGGCCTTCCACCGATATGGCCTCTTGCCCTGGCCGATTTTAAACCTTCGGCAGTTCTTTCTGCCAGAATATCCCTTTCAAACTGACTTAAAGCCGAAAGCATTGTAAGCATCAATTTTCCTGTGGCTGTGGTTGTATCCAACTGCTCTTTAAGGCTTATCAATTCAACGCCCATTTCATTTAATTTCTCAACCAGAGCAATCAAATCTTTCGTAGAGCGAGAAAGGCGTGAAAACTCGGTAACAATCAGAATATCACCTTTGCGAAGTGTAAGCATCATCTTTTCAAGTTCTGGACGATTGGCCTTGGTGCCAGACATTTTTTCTTGAAAAATCCTTTCTGCTCCGTGCTCTGTCAATTGGTCCAACTGCCTTGACAAATTTTGTTCCACCGTGCTTACTCGTGCGTAACCAATAATCATCAACAACGCCCCTTTCATCTGACATACGGATTATATCAAAAACGGGTGTTTTTGACAAGTAGTTTTTGATATGAGTTTTGAAATTATTTTCACGCATTTTTTAGCACAAAGATGGTTATTTTTTGATTGTATCAAATACGGTCATTTTTGAATGGCTTTAATTATGCTATTCATTATGCTATCTCGGGCGCTGACGGAGTTTTTACCATCAACAAAACGGACATTAATTGAATAGTCATCAAGGTTTTGGCGCAAGCATTCGTTTATCTTTTGCGGAATGACCTGATTAATTTTTTCATCTATCATTGCCTATAATATTTCGTATAATTCTTCTTGATTATTAATTGCGAACCAACCCCAAAAACGAGATGGACTATCAAAGTTCTAAATCATTTTTATCACCTCTAATAATAGTAAAAGAAAAATAATAAGGATTACCATTTATTGGTATCCGAGACTATGGACCTATTTTCTTTAAAAACATACCTATAAAAATCAATGCTCTCTATATATCCTTTTTGTTCTAACTGCGCCAATGCCTTACGAATAGTATCCTTACACAATCCTGTCATTCTATGGATATTTTCTGGACTAAATCGCACGACATAACCATCTACATTAAACAACAAACAAACATAAACTTCAAAGGCCGATGCCGTAAGGTCCATCATTGCTTCTTTAAGATTATCCTGATACGCAATTAAAAACGGACGATTATTTGATTTTGAATTGCTTACATTCTCTCTAACTATTCTGACCTACTTTTGATTGGGATATGTTTCATAATTTGAAAAACTTTTATTCATACATCTCACCTCCTTCTGATTTTTAAGTATTATGAAAATACATAATCTATTATGATTATTTCTGTTCTATATACGATTTTTTCTTCTCGGGCATATGACTTTTTCTGAAAGAAATAATATAGAAAGAATATATAGGATACTAATATTATATTTGAAAAGAAAATTTTAATTTTGATTGACTTTTTCATAAACTTTTTTTCTATATATATATTATATTATAATCTCAAAAAAAGTAAAATGTTTGATATGCCTCAATTGTTTGGGTCGGGGGGGGCTAATTTGAGGAAAAAGTCAAAACTGGAAAACTTAAAACCCACACCCCACCCCAACAAACACCAACCTCTATTATTTGAACTAAACCAAAAATCAAGGTATAATAAAGGGGGAGGCGTAAAATCAATGGACTATAAATACACTATCACCGACATACAAACGAAAACTAATGTTTCTCTTCAATCTTTATACAAGTTGATAAAGAAGCATCAAGATTTTATAAATGAAAACTCAACACGAAAGCAACGAAAAATCTACTACTCTCAATCTGCGATGGACTTCTTTATATCGTATTATCAACCAGACCAAAAGCCAGAGGCCGAAAAATCAACCCCTATCAATATGCCTCTGGAAGCAACGCAAACGCCCATTGACGCTCCTTCACAGTCTGATACGGATAAAGACACGATAGATGCTCTTCAAACGCAAATAGGTGCCCTACAAGCCCAAATAGACGCATTACAAAAACAACTGGATGAAAGCGAAGCAGAAAGAAAAGAACTCATTCGCCAGAATGGTGCTTTAATTCTTACGCTCCAACAAGAGAAACAAGAAAAGCAACTGTTTCTTCCTGCCCCCAAAAAATCTTTTGTGGATACACTCAAAGAGTTATTTCATAAGAAATAAGGAAAATCTGGTATTCACGCCATAGTTAAAAAAGTCACCATATAGTTAAAAAAGTCACCGTTCGTAGTTAAAAAAGTCACCGTCCATAGTTAAGAAAGTCACTTTTATAGTTAAAAAGGTCACCTATAAGTAAAAATCAAAAGTGGTTGAAACCGTTTATTCTCAACGCTTTCGGGCCACTTTTTTTTTCTCTTCAATCGCCATAAGTAATTAAGTATTATAAGTAAACCAAAGTATAGTAGTAGATAAGTAAGCACCTCCGAATACCAAAAAACGCAAAGCAAGATTACGGTGACTTTGGTTTGACAGAAGTCACCAATGGTATATACTTATGGATAAGTTAGCATAGAGAAGGTGGCTGGATGAAAGACACACGCAACGCAGACAGAAATCAATTTATCGTCAAATCTAATGACCTCATACAAAAGAGCAGATATAGTTTCAATCTGGAAGCCCAAAGGATAATACTTTTTGCTATTAGCAAGATAAGGCCACAAGATACCGTGAATGAATGGTATGAGTTTAGCATAACTGACATATGCCACGCCTGTGGTATAACAGATAATTCTGGGGCAAACTATATAATCATCAAGAACTATCTGAAAGAACTACGGGATAAATCTTGGTATATAGATATGCCAGACGGAACTAGCACAACTGTTTCTTGGCTGGATAAAGTAAAAATCAATCAAGGGTCTGGCACGGTTCAAGTTAGATTTGATGAAGATATGAGTAGTTATCTGTTTGATTTACGACAAAGATACACGCAATACAAGTTAGATACTGTGCTGTGTTTCAGAAGTAAATACAGTATTAGGCTGTATGAATTGATGAAAAGTTTTCTGATGCGTGATACTTTGATAGAACGGGGCCAGAAGGAAGTAGATTTTCATATTGACGAATTGAAAAGACGAATGGACGCAGAAGTATATACTAGATATGCTGACTTCAAAAGAAAGGTTATCACGCCTGCTGTAAAAGAAATTAATGAGTTTAGCGATGATATGGCAATAGAATATGATGAAATCAGAAATGGTAGAAAGGTAGAAAAAATCATATTCATTCTGTCACGACCTCGGGCAATAAATGTAATAAGCAATAGACAAAACAAAAGAGATGTATTAAATAAAAAATAAACGGCTAGGTTTATCCTAACCGTTTTACTTTTATTTTCACTTTGATTTCTTTCCTTCGGTGGCTTTCTTTTCTTCCTCTGCGATATCATACAGTATTGCTTTCTTCTGAATATCAATACTTTCATAATCCTTTTTGGCTTTTGACAACTGTTTTTTCAAAGTATCAATTCTTTTTTTTAAATGCTCTTTAAGTTCATCAAGGTCCGCCAACTTCTGTTCGTTTGTAAGATTATCTTTTTTCTGTCTAGGCATATTAAGCAACTCCTTTTCAATTAATGCTTAACAAATTATAACATACAGGAGAATAAAATAAAAGCGGCCGAAGGTGGCCGAAGGCCACCGAAGGCCGTCAAGTTGTCACAAGTTGTCAATTTGATTTACTTTCTCTAATCCATCTATTAATGGTCGCTGGGCTAACATTTGCGAACTCACTAATTTCTTTTATTGTCATTGACTTGGCTTCATAAAGAGCAATTGATTTTTTCTTTATGCTGTCAGTTCCTACTTTTGGCCTTCCACCGATATGGCCTCTTGCCCTGGCCGATTTTAAACCTTCGGCAGTTCTTTCTGCCAGAATATCCCTTTCAAACTGACTTAAAGCCGAAAGCATTGTAAGCATCAATTTTCCTGTGGCTGTGGTTGTATCCAACTGCTCTTTAAGGCTTATCAATTCAACGCCCATTTCATTTAATTTCTCAACCAGAGCAATCAAATCTTTCGTAGAGCGAGAAAGGCGTGAAAACTCGGTAACAATCAGAATATCACCTTTGCGAAGTGTAAGCATCATCTTTTCAAGTTCTGGACGATTGGCCTTGGTGCCAGACATTTTTTCTTGAAAAATCCTTTCTGCTCCGTGCTCTGTCAATTGGTCCAACTGCCTTGACAAATTTTGTTCCACCGTGCTTACTCGTGCGTAACCAATAATCATCAACAACGCCCCTTTCATCTGACATACGGATTATATCAAAAACGGGTGTTTTTGACAAGTAGTTTTTGATATGAGTTTTGAAATTATTTTCACGCATTTTTTAGCACAAAGATGGTTATTTTTTGATTGTATCAAATACGGTCATTTTTGAATGGCTTTAATTATGCTATTCATTATGCTATCTCGGGCGCTGACGGAGTTTTTACCATCAACAAAACGGACATTAATTGAATAGTCATCAAGGTTTTGGCGCAAGCATTCGTTTATCTTTTGCGGAATGACCTGATTAATTTTTTCATCTATCATTGCCTATAATATTTCGTATAATTCTTCTTGATTATTAATTGCGAACCAACCCCAAAAACGAGATGGACTATCAAAGTTCTAAATCATTTTTATCACCTCTAATAATAGTAAAAGAAAAATAATAAGGATTACCATTTATTGGTATCCGAGACTATGGACCTATTTTCTTTAAAAACATACCTATAAAAATCAATGCTCTCTATATATCCTTTTTGTTCTAACTGCGCCAATGCCTTACGAATAGTATCCTTACACAATCCTGTCATTCTATGGATATTTTCTGGACTAAATCGCACGACATAACCATCTACATTAAACAACAAACAAACATAAACTTCAAAGGCCGATGCCGTAAGGTCCATCATTGCTTCTTTAAGATTATCCTGATACGCAATTAAAAACGGACGATTATTTGATTTTGAATTGCTTACATTCTCTCTAACTATTCTGACCTACTTTTGATTGGGATATGTTTCATAATTTGAAAAACTTTTATTCATACATCTCACCTCCTTCTGATTTTTAAGTATTATGAAAATACATAATCTATTATGATTATTTCTGTTCTATATACGATTTTTTCTTCTCGGGCATATGACTTTTTCTGAAAGAAATAATATAGAAAGAATATATAGGATACTAATATTATATTTGAAAAGAAAATTTTAATTTTGATTGACTTTTTCATAAACTTTTTTTCTATATATATATTATATTATAATCTCAAAAAAAGTAAAATGTTTGATATGCCTCAATTGTTTGGGTCGGGGGGGGCTAATTTGAGGAAAAAGTCAAAACTGGAAAACTTAAAACCCACACCCCACCCCAACAAACACCAACCTCTATTATTTGAACTAAACCAAAAATCAAGGTATAATAAAGGGGGAGGCGTAAAATCAATGGACTATAAATACACTATCACCGACATACAAACGAAAACTAATGTTTCTCTTCAATCTTTATACAAGTTGATAAAGAAGCATCAAGATTTTATAAATGAAAACTCAACACGAAAGCAACGAAAAATCTACTACTCTCAATCTGCGATGGACTTCTTTATATCGTATTATCAACCAGACCAAAAGCCAGAGGCCGAAAAATCAACCCCTATCAATATGCCTCTGGAAGCAACGCAAACGCCCATTGACGCTCCTTCACAGTCTGATACGGATAAAGACACGATAGATGCTCTTCAAACGCAAATAGGTGCCCTACAAGCCCAAATAGACGCATTACAAAAACAACTGGATGAAAGCGAAGCAGAAAGAAAAGAACTCATTCGCCAGAATGGTGCTTTAATTCTTACGCTCCAACAAGAGAAACAAGAAAAGCAACTGTTTCTTCCTGCCCCCAAAAAATCTTTTGTGGATACACTCAAAGAGTTATTTCATAAGAAATAAGGAAAATCTGGTATTCACGCCATAGTTAAAAAAGTCACCATA
>OCVV011313461.1_pt1 | contig 11401 bp, 7 predicted proteins | sample 1539721 | NCBI WGS metagenome assembly OCVV01 (sample SAMN02144230, study PRJEB22623) | gut metagenome | biome: sheep rumen | host: Ovis aries | place: New Zealand | reverse complement strand
TTTAGGCAAAGTAAACTGATAAGTTTCTACCTTTTTATATTGCATTTTACAGATACCCCTTTTTCTTAAGTCTGTCGACCCACTCTTTTACATAGGAATTTCCGCCAGCAGAAATATAATGTTCGTATTCTTCCCAGAATCTCTGCTTCTCCGCATCAAGAATAACAGTACCATTTTCGACATCAGCTAGGAAACGCACAAGAAAATTCTTGCAATTCTCCATATCGATCTTATCGACCTTAGCTTCTATCGAGTCAATTCTGGTACCTAGAGCCTTGAATTTACTGTCAAGAAGCTTTTCGATCCATTCTTTAACTTGCTTTGCCAAATATGTTACCCCCGTGATTATTGCTACAAGCAAAGCAATACCCGTAGCGATTTGTTCGACTGTCCAATTTTCCACAAATATCACCTCACTTCCAACACCTACGGATGTCACCTATTTTCATCCCAGGCATTTTCGTCGCACTTGATTCTACGCAGTCCTTGCGCCAATCTTTATGCGATGTTGAGTTGTGGACAACCCGGTTATTGCCAACATAGATTCCCATGTGGTGAAGTTTGCCGTTTACATTATAGTAAATAACATCTCCACGTTTTGCGTTGGATATGTTTTTTCCAACCGACTTACCCCATGCTTTATTTACATCAAGCTTAATACCATGCAATTTATGGACAGCCTGTACAAAACCAGTACAGTCACAGCCAGTCTTAAGTGATGTGCCACCCTTTACGTATTTTACTTTACCAACATAAGATTTCGCAGAATCTGCAATCTTATCACCCTGTGTTTTTGCGCTTGGAGTTGGCTGCGGCTTTGGTGCAGGTGCTGGCGGATATACTGCCTTATCATGCTCATTCAGATACTTCTGCCATGCCTTCATTGACTCAGTGCCAAATATACCATCTGCGTTAACGCCGAGCTTCTTCTGAAGAGCAGTTACGGACTGTTTTCCCAAAATTCCATCCGTGGAAATTCCGAGCCATGTTTGCAGTTTTGTTACGGTAATAGACCCTTTTGGCTTGTCAGCATAAGATACCGATTTAAATGACGGATAATATTTTTTGAGATTTTTATTCTGTGAAGATATGACACCATCCTGAGTTACGCCGAGGAATCTCTGCATAGCTTTCGCAGTAGCTGCTCCACCGATTCCATCGACCACAAGCTTTCCGTCTGATGTTGTGGCCTTAGGGGAGGTTGTTTGCACACCGGTCCTCTCTACGATCCACATCTGTCCGACACAGCCCTTCATAGATGATTCATAGCTATACCATCCGTCATGCTTACGTCCACCAGAGTCCTTAAGATAGAACCAATGCTTGCCGTTTTCATACTTATAGTTTCCGAACATAATATAATGGCCGCTTGCCGTCCATACGGTTCCATCCGGAGTTCTATACCATTTCTTATGTCTCTTAGAATATCCTCCATAGAAAAGAATAATGCCTATGCGGTTGCCCTTATTGAGCTCCGCAAAGGCATCTTTCATCGGCGTCGATTCTGTAATATAGCACACATTCTTATAACCAAGGTAGTGAAGCGTTTTTGTCATTCCGTCCCAGGTCGTACCCTGCCCTGCTATAGCATAGCCATGCTTCAGCATATATGGCCTAAGAGTTTCCGGCGTCCAGTTCTTTTTATCTTCCTGCTCGATAGCGATATGAGTCAGTGCTACGAGACCGCAACCGGCTCCTGAGACTGTGCATCTGCTTGTTGGATATGGCTTTTTAGCCCATGGCCCATCATACTGTCTGAATATCTTCGTATTCATCAGGCACCTCCTCAGTAAAGAATCTGTCACCAATATAACCTTCCTTAAGCTCTGCTTTATGCTGCCTCATTTCAGCAGTATGCTGAGCGGCCACTTTAGTGTAATCATTATTGAAATATATGGTGATCACATCTACGATAATACCGCAAAGAACGATCACGCAAGTAAATATAATAGCTAAGGCAGGTGCATTGAGAAGCTTACTAAGCTCTCCTATAGACACCTGCCACATACAAAATGCCGTATATATCGAGAATGCTATTCTCGCAATTGTTCTAAGTATTGTTCCTTTATTCAAGCTTAGTACCTCTCTTTCTGGTCACTTATCTTTACCGCTAACCACGCAGCAAGTCAGCATTACACCAATAAAAGTTCCAAATATAAAGCTAATTATTATTCCCATATCTATGCCGTCCTATGCCATCTGTTTACATTAATGTATGGTGGCATATTCTCATGAGCCTGTGACGCTGTTGCAACACTTGAGTCTGTTGTATTGCCAGAATTGCCACCAGTATTGCCGTTATTGCCACCTGTAGCTGTGATAGTCTGTACTGCATTTGTTGTAGAATCACCAACATAACCATACTTATGCCCCGAGCCACCGAGTGAGCTTGCGCTATCACCTGCCCAAGAACCAGCTGTTACACCCAATGCTCTGCCGACACTATGTGCATGGTTATTAAGGCTGTGTACGTGGTTATTAAGTCCGTGATGGTGAGATGGCATAGCAGATTGTGCTGATGTCAATTTTACTGTGGTCTCACCACCGTCTTTAGCACCGACTCCGCTGTTGTCATTAGCGTGTTTGACCGCGTAGCTTGTACCTGCCGAAACGTGTACTACGCCAGCCGTTTCGAGAACCCATGTACCACCCCATGTATTGTTCGGGTTAAATGTCGTGTCTGAGGTTTCATAATATGAGCCTACAGGATAAACAAAGTCGAATAAAGCTCTTACTACTCTTGCCTTATCCTTGAAGTGGGAGTCCATATTACAATAAAAACCTTCTTCTGTTGCCGGCTGTCCAAAAGCTATACCATGGCCACCAGCAAGGAAGTCTATTGTATAAAAAGCAGCAGCAAGTGTTTGCTTTATTTCTGTTCCGCTTTGTATGGTATCAACCGGAGTTATTCCTATTTGGTATGAATGCTCTGTAGAGAAAGCGCCGCCAAAAAGACTATATATGGTCGTAGGTGATGCTGGATTATAGTCCGTCCAATCAACAGGGACAGTCAATGCCCTATCAGAATACCATGTAGTTGCCGTTTGAGTTCCATCTACAGTCAGCACTGGTTCGACTAGCTTTGCTATTACGTCGACATAATTGATCGTAACAGTAGCAACGCCATATGCACCTTCATCCGCAGTCTCACCGTTTAAGTCCGTCCTGTCAATATTCAGCAAACCAGATGGTGCAATATAACCGTTAACAGTAATAGCCGGTAATGTTTTAGTAGTAGTTTGATTTCTTGAATCAGTCACTGTGATAGTAGGCGTAAATGTACCAACAGCGTTAAGAAGAATAGATAATGTTCCACTTGAAAGTACATTCGATGCATTCCCAGTCAGAGTTGCCGTCTGTGAACCTATTTTTAACTCTGCTTTTGTAATATACCCGCCATACTTTGCACTTAATTCAGAAACGTCGACACTTGCTGTCGTAAGCCCTGTGTATACATACGGTGTATCAAAACTGATTTCCGTGTTACTGAATGTTGGCGGAAAGTCTATTGTTAGAGTTTGTCCTAAAGTGAAAGATTGAGTGGATGTAAGGTTGATATAGTCATAGTTTTCATCGCGGCTCACGCCAGCCCAATAGTTATTAATATTTGTGTATGTAACATTTACGCTTCTTGCTGTCGGATTACTGGAATTAAAAAAATCAGAGACATAAACAGTTGGGGCGCTATAGGTTCTCCGTATTAGCGTTTTCGTTGCTCCGTTTGCCCAAGACCAAAAATTCGTATTTGGATTGTCATATGATGCCAAAGAAGAAGTACGAGTCCCATTAAGTTTTACTGCTAGAAGTTGTACACCAATTAGCACATCTGAAAACTCACTATCACTCGCACCTGTAAACTTTGCGGTTGCAGTTGGAATCAATGAGGTAAGCTGGAATGAAGATGTGTTTACCTTTAATCCGTCTGCGCCTGTAAAAGTAAATACGCCTGTTATGCCCGAGTTAGAGAGCGTTATAGTTTTTGATTTGCTCATAATTCTATCCTACCCATTTCAAATTCAGATTGTTTCTGCTTGGAGTTTCACCATTTGGGTGCACTTTCCAAGACCATTGGCCTTTTCCTATTTCTCCAGTCACTGGATTAACAAAGCCATATGGCATGCCCAGATCCATCTGCTGAAGTACTACCGATTGTGTAATGTATAGTTGATTGTTATTTAAATATGCTACTCTTTGAGTATTCTGATAAAAACCGAGCTCTTGATCGGTTATCTTTACGTTAAAGCCATTTATATTTCCAATTGTGGTTGTTGCGCCATATGTTGCTATTGGACCATTTTGTCCTACTATCTCCAGTCCATTAGTAGAAATATGAATCCTATACGGACTTCCGTCCTGCTGTAAATATAAGCCATCATTAGTTAGAGCAAGGTGGCTCGAAACATAGTTAGTCACTGCTTGATCAATATCGGTTAATATATAATATCCAGCAACAGGATCCCCAACGTTAACTGCCACAGTAGAATAAATATACGGATCGTCTGTTGTTCCACTTCCACTTCGAATGAAGTACCATTTACCTTCCTCGGCTACGGTACCTTCGGATGTAATTTCTGCATATGCTCCATGCTTTGACAACAAATCAAGAACGCCTACTACGCTTTCAACTATAGAGAGTTGGTCAAGTGCAGTTGTTGCTGATTCATGCGCAGAAGTAGCAGATTGATTAGCCGCAGTTGCACTCTCTGTAGCATCCTCTGCCATCTGATGAGCGATGGAGGCGTCAATTCTCGCCGATTCGGCAGATTTCATAGCATCCGTAGCTGCGCCTTCTGCATTTATGGCGTGAACTTCAGCATTCTGCGCCTGATAAGATGCCTCGTTAGCTTTTGTGTCATCAGTCGGAGGATTTGTACCATTTCCAACGAGAAATGCCCTTCCACCTGAGACTCTGACCTGTACAATATCGCCGACCTTGGCGTTTACCGTTTTCTGGGCCGGTGTCTCATCAACTCCCCCTGGAATTTTTACCCATACGACATCTGTATCTACTCGGACAACCTCAGCCTCTGTGTCATAAGGAGATTTTTTCTTCGCATCTTTTTCCTCCATAACTTTATGCAATTCAGAGGCTAGCTTATCAATTCCTGTACTCATATTTGCATTACCTCCTCGCTGGTTTTAGCTCCAAAACCTAACGTTATACTCTGCGACATTATTACAAATGAGCCTACTATCTTTTGAGCAGGATAATTTAGTTGCACGACGTCAGTCACTGTAATATCAGGAACAAACCTTCTATCGTAATTAACTACTCGGTTTACCTGTTGGCATTCTCTAAGCCTTCTTCTAGCATATTCTGCCAATGTCTCATTCTCATTTAAATTGCAAGAGCTTTCCTCAACCCATACTTCTCTGCCTCTATTTTGAATTGACAGAGGAGAGTCCGGATCCTCATCTCTTGCTTCTGCATAATCACCATCCATAATAGCTCTAAAAACATTCGGACAAGTAAACCAGTCGTACTCGTCCGTAAGCGATGGCTCCAATATATCATGTTCCCTCGAGTCGAACACCTCTATTGGTTCTGTTGGATAATTATCCAGAATTATTTCTCCTCTTCCGTTTAACGTCATGCGCCAATTGATAATACCTAAAAGAAGTTCAATCATAGAAAGATTTGTCTCGTTCTGTTCAGCTACAACGGCCTGCTTGAGTGTGATTTTTGTTGGGTCTGACACATCTCCGAGTATTTTTACCGGGGCCTTTGTAACTTTCAAAAGCTCTTTTATTTGCCAAATCGCGCTGATTCCTGCCGGAGCATACCATCCTCTAGGAAGCATTACATCCTCAGCGGCTTTTAAAACTGAATAGCATTGAAGTTGATTAGACACTAACATTCCGTTGATACTTCTACCAGGAGATGTAGCATAGCCAGTAAATAAAGGAGTGTGGCTAGAATCGCTATTTTGTTTAGCATCTAACCACACTCTTATTAATTGTTCCCCGCTTTCGTTGTAGTTAACAACATTTAAATCTGCGGAGTGTCTGAGATCGGAAGTGGAGCGTTTGATTGAGCCCCCGGTAATCTCGAGTCTTCTAATATCTCTCCAAGTCTCCCTATCAACAATTGTGATATAGTACTGAGAGCTAAATCCTTTTCTCCAATCCATTATTCTTCCTCTCGATTCATTTCTTGCCATAATTCATAGGTAACTCCGTCAAGCTCCTGGGCATCAACTGCAGTTATCTCAAGTGAATAATTAGCAAGCTTGTTTATCATCTTCTCTTCTCTATCTTCCGTGACATTTACATTCGCAGAATAACTTGAGCCATCCGGTGTTCTTACGTGGCAAATGCCAGCGTATGTTGCAAGGCGTCTTACCGATTCGATAGTTCCGTCTGCATCATCTTCGAATTCGTCGCTAATGATTCCGACAGTCGTCACGCTTCCGGATCTGGAAACTGCAGGATTCCAATCTCCTTGAATTGATCCGCCAAGATATGTAGTCTGCTGGAAATCTTTCTCCCAACGGTTTGACAGTGACACATTATATGGCAGAGAAATTTGTTCTCCGTTATAATCTATTAGCACGGTAAATACATCAAGATAATCGTTCCCGTCAGCAGTTGTATCGTACCAAGCTATATGATTATCTGCTGTAGTATAGTCACCATTTTTTGTCTTAAAGACAAACCTATGCCCACCGTGTTCGCCGAGCGTAGGATATGGGTCTACATACTTTTTCCCAAACTCTGCATTTTCATAAATTAGTTCAGGAGCATCGACTGAGAGCCTGTAAATATCGCAAACGTCACCATCTTGTTTTTCATAACCATCTGGAAGGAGCGGGGTTAGAATCGATGCAAAATTATCGAAATCCATCTCGCACTCAGCAGACGGTACAACTGCCTGATGATCCCAATGAACCGTGAACCCTATAGGTTCTGACTCCGCAGATTGACCATATCCATCACGACCTATGGCAATAATATTGTATCGCGCACCATCGTCAAGATATCCAATCAGATCATCTTTATCTATAGAATATGTTCCATCAGAATCGAATGTTTTGCTTACAACGATTTCTCCTCGATATCCATCGAGATCACTCTCATCCGGACGTCTCATATGGAAATCGTCAGCACGTTCTATAATAACTGTCGTTTGCTCACTTCCACCCTTACTGTTTATGGTGAAATTTAACGGAAGATCCACAACCGATACATCAATTCTGGAAGTATCCTCGTCGATAACGATTTCTTTGTCAACAAGAGATATGTCTTCAAGAGAAACAGTAAGTGGCTCGGCAACCTTAATTGGAACAGGTGTTGACCATCCTTGAGATTGCTCACCCGATACAGATATAACTCTTACCGCTAAATAATGTGTCTCTCCGGAATGCCATCCTAAATTAGATATAGATAGTGTGATATGCTGCGCAGATGCAGTTTTATCTATAATATCGCCATATGTGAATTTATTAGTTTCTTCGTCATATGTTGCTTCACAAATATCCGCTTGCATCTGCCCGGTTCCGTCAGTTGAGACATATGCCCAATAGCATGTCACTTCACTATCCTCAGCTACTACGCCGCTTGACAATATAAGGGATGGTATTGCCGGAGCTGAGGAGAGCTTTATAGTTCTGGTATCAGAATATAATCCGTAAAGAATATTATCCCCATCTTCACGAATAAGTCTAACCCGAACATACCACGTACCAACTGCTACTCCAGCTATGTTCCATGCGCCAGCAAATAAGTCTGTAACCTCATACGTTTGCGGTCCGTTTGTTGATTCCCAAGCATCCTCATGATCTGCCCAGGAAATCTCGGCTTTATTAGCGTCTGTCCATGTCCAGTCCCAAATAACTCTGATTGTCGAGGAATTAGGCGACGACAATTCAACGTACTTAGGTGGCATAGGAACTCGACCCTCGTCCCACAAAATATCAGACTGCATTTTTATGTTTGTAATTGAGTACTCAGTGACACCGGTTGGAGAACGATCTATCGGCGAATAATCTGCTAAAAGCGCTTGTACGCCGATAGAAAACTGCTTATCGCCCCAATTAGGAGCTTGAATTGTTATCTGAGTATTCGAATGCTTCAGTATTCCGATTGTTTGATATACGTCAGGGGTATCCTCTAAACGATAATAAATCGCAAGGAAAGAAGCGGTTAAGCTTGAATTATTTGCCGCCTGAATAGAAATTTTATGGGTGCTTGGATTAGCAGTTATTGTATTAATTTTTGGAGTTGGCAAATGACCCATACCCCCAACAGCAAGTGTTGCAATGCCCTCAGTTGTATGAGAATCATGAGTTGTGTCTATCTTAACGAATATACACTCGTCATTATCCAGCACTTCGGATATTGAGAATGTTGCCGCATCTTTTCCACCAGTGTCATTTATAGTAGCGACCTTTGTCCAACTAGGGCTTTCTGCCGGATAATCAATAGTTGTGACCATTATTCCGCCGCTAGCTTCATAATATGTAGAAAGCTCTGAGACTACCGGCGTTTCTACCGGCGTATAAATATAGTGTCCTTCTTCTCCAGACCTAGTGTAATAAACTTTACCTTCAATTATTGCTGAGTCCTGAGTAAGAGAATAAGTCACTTGCACAGCTTTTGATGTGGTCTTTGGTTTAATGACTGCGTAATTTACAAGGTCATTCTCAATAGGATACGGAATACTCTCCGGAGCAGTCCATTCTGCAACAACAGAATATCCGGCATCTCCTGCTCTAGGAATAGCCTTAGCATTCACATCATATGCCGCTCTAGGCAATGAATATACATGATTCGTATATCTCCAACCAGACGCGCCAGCAGACCCAACTGAACGAGCTCTAAACCACCTCGTATAAGAATAATCGACATTATTAAATAAAGCAGAGTCTTCTTCTTTATACCAACTATAAGACGTTGAGGAACCACTACCTCTAATAACCTGCCTATCAACCGATCCAGAATTCGACCAATTTGACGGGGGTGATGAGCTATTCCATTTACTTACCAATATCGATTCCCACTCATAACGCAAGAACGCCATATTATTCGTGTCGTCAACATTCGCAACGCTCAAGCTAAAAGTTCCAGCATTGTTGTGGTCATTGTCTAAAGTGTAAGATACGCTTGGCACTGATGGTTTAGCCATATAATATTGTTTTGACGACCATTTAGACCATCCAGGAGAATACTTGATTGTTTTCTTCTTTTTCTTTGCGGAATATGCTTTTCTATTTCCACGAACGCCAAATTCTAAGCTTGTCACATTATTAAGATTAACGGTTACTGACTTAGATGAGTCTTTTGTGCCGATTGCTCCGGCACCCCATTGACGACGACCATTAAGATTCCAATAATACTGCTGCCCATCATCATAATCAGAATCAGCAATATTCCAAGAGAACGTGAATACATTACCCTTACGAGAAATGCTCAGACCCGTCGGCGCAGCGGTGCCTACCGCGGTTGCGGAAGATCCTTTACCTTTTTTCTTCTTTTTTGCCATTATACAGTCCTCGCATTCAATCTAAATCTACGTGTTAACCTATCAGCAAATGCGTCAGGGTCCTCATTTCCTTCAATATGAATATTATTAACAAGCTGGCGAGAATTCATCGTATCGGTCACTCCGTCAAGTGAATTAGTAAGTTGCTCAAGTCTATTAGCAAGCTCTGCATTTCTATCGTTAAATTTGCTCATCGAAAGGCTCACATCAACTGCCTTATTAACAGAGCTATTAAGATCGAATCCATTGGCAAAGCTGGTTGACATAATATCGTGAACTGCATTTGCTGAACGATTAGCAGAAGATATCATGGTCGTTGCAATGGCGTCAGCTCGTTTCTGGTACCGTCCTGATAGCGAGTCAACTCCGTTAATAAGACCCTGCATCAAATATTGACCAGTTTTTGCCAGTCGTCTTGAAGGTGAATGGATCTCGTTCTTCTTACGAATTGTCTTATCGACAATATCCGCTATCTTATTAGCTGTACTTCTAAGCGGTCCGACGAGACTTTCCATTCCGTTTTTAAGTCCTCTTACTGCATTTGCACCATTTGATTTCTGGTCTTTGATTTTCAGGTTAGTATTAACTGTATTCGCAATTGTTTTTGCTGATTTTTCTGACGGTCCTTTTCCACTATCGATTCCAGCACGATAATTATCGATCGCTTTCTTAGCCTGCTTACCAAAGCCTGGAATAAGTCCAACAATAGCTCCAAGTGCTGCCAGCAAAACATTAGCAAATGCTCCAGCAAGCTTATCACCACCTTTGGATATAGCATCAGCCATCGAATTGAGGAAGCTTAGCATAAGGTTAAATCCTGCATCAACAAGCTGAGGCATGCCCGCCGATAACGCATTGATAAAGTTAACAATTATACTTATTGCCAGAGTGGTAATCTGTCCAATATTCTTATTAAGACCTTGCAGAAGAGCAACTAGAATTTCCATGCCGACTACTACGATCTTTGGAATAACATCTTTTAATCCTGTCAAAAATGCATCGACAAGCTTAATAAATGATTCTTTAATTGCTTCTGCGCTATTACCTATTGTCTCTATTATGGTAACAATCCCATCGCCGATTCCTTTTGCAATAATCGGAAATGCTTGCGAAATAGCTGTTGCTCCTTCGATAATTGGCCCTGTAGCCATAGAAAATGCAGCGACAAGAAGGGTCATTCCTGCGCCAAGACTAAGAACACCAACGCCTAAAAGCGCCATAGCACCAGCCAAAGCTATCATAAGCGGAATAACTGGGGCTAATAATGCTGCGCCAACGCCGAATATAGCTAATGTACCAGCAAGAGCAAGCAAGCCTGTAGCTACACCTCCGATATTAAGTGAACTCAATATGGCAATAGCCGGAGCCATAATAGCAAGAGCTCCTGCCACTATAATCATTGCCGCTGCACCAGGAAGAGACTTCTGCATAAGTGCCATAGCGCCTGCTAAAATAACAAGGGCACCGAACATTACGCTTAATCCCTGTCCTGCACCGGAATCTGCACCCATTTGCTGAACGGCTCCTGCCATAATTTTGATTCCTACGGACATGACAAGAAGAGCGGCACTAGCTTTCATGATATTGCCAGTTGATTTAGCGATTAACCCCATAACGGCTGTAAAGCCAACTAATTCGCCGAGTGCTACAGCCATTCCACCAAGACCTTTAGCTAAGGAACTCATATCCATTCCGCCAAGCTGAGCTAATGGTTTAGCAAGCATTCGTATAGCCACAGCCATTACAACCATTGCAGCTCCGGCTTTAACAAGTCCTTTTGTTTCGATCTTGGTAAATGCTTTTGCTGTTAATGTAAAGCCTGTAAGCATGGCCGCTACAGCGCCAAGACCTTTAATTAAAGAGCCAACATCCATCGATCCAAGCTCCTTAACAGGCTTAGCCAAGAGATTAATAGCTATG
>OCVV012838042.1_pt1 | contig 11402 bp, 10 predicted proteins | sample 1539721 | NCBI WGS metagenome assembly OCVV01 (sample SAMN02144230, study PRJEB22623) | gut metagenome | biome: sheep rumen | host: Ovis aries | place: New Zealand | reverse complement strand
AGACACAATGATAAGACTAAATGACGAAAAAAATTATGAGGCACAGCATTTTTTTGGAGATAAGGTAAGCTATGAAACATATAAGTATAACTTTATTCATTTTGAGGATTTTAATGATGACGGATACGCAGATTTTGAAATGAGAAGCAACAGGAATGGTGATGGCATACGGTTTTACTGGAGTCATGATGGCCAGTGTTATGAAAGGGAGGATGATTTTCATTGTCTGTGAAGCATCACCTGATGCGGAGTTTTATGAACTGACGGATGAGAACATAGATCACTTTTTTGGAGAATGAATACAAAGGAAAACATGGATAAGAAAAAAGAAATATCAATAGAATATAAGGCATTTATAAGCTATCGCCATCTTCCGTTGAGCATGAGGATCGCAAAAAAATTACATGGCAGCATAGAGCATTACAGTGTACCAAAAGAATACAGAAAAGACGTAAAGGAAAAAAGACTTGGACGTGTGTTCCGTGATGAGGAGGAGCTGGCGGTTTCGGACGACTTGAGCAGCGAGATAATGAGTGCCCTGGATCGAAGCAGTTTTCTGCTGGTTATCTGCGAACCGGGAACCCGCGAGTCTGTGTGGGTAGAGAGTGAGATAAAGTATTTTATTTCGGAGCACGGCAGAGAAAATGTTATAGCTGTTCTTGCTGACGGAACTCCTGAGGAATCATTTCCTGCAATACTTACAACAATATATGATGAAGATGGAAACGTGAGCGGACATACAGAACCGCTTGCTGCGAGTCTGACTGACATTGAACATAATTATTCTGCGGGAAGGTTTTATCGCGAGAGCTTTAGGATATATGCGGCTCTTCTGGGACAGCCATTTGATAATCTGTGGCAGAGGGAGCGGCGTTACTGCTTCAGGCGAAATGCCATGATCGCGGCATTTGCTTTTTCTCTGGTCTTTGCCTTTACTGCAAATACCTGGATAAAAAACAGGGAAATAAGCTTAAGGAATGAGAGGATCGAACAGCAGAACATAGAAATAAGCAGCCAAAATGCGGAGATACAGGCTCAATATGACGCACTGGATATACGTGAGGGACAGCTGCTGCTTATTGATGGGGAGAGGATGGCAGATGCAGGCGATATGCGCGGTGCGGTAACCAATGCGCTTGCTGCCGTAGATAATGAAAACCGCAGGTCGGCACTGACAAATGACGCGTCGTTACTTCTTAGCAGAGCTGTCGGGATTGGTGAATGTTCAAATGTTTTCAGGACAGATGTATTGATAGACCTGCCGGCGGATATACAGGACTATATTCTTTCGGAAAACGGACAGACGGCAGTAATTTATGACGCTGCCGGATACTATAGAGCCTACGACACAGAGGACGGAGCATTGCTCTGGAAGCATCATGCAAACGGAGCTTCGTGCTGCTGTCTGATCGAGAGTAGCGGTATATTTATTATTCAGGATAGAGATGGATATGAGGCAATAAGCTTGACCGATGGAGTGTCCATGTGGAACGCAATGTACGAGCTGGAAAACGGTATATATACGCAGCCGGATATACTGGGGGCCCGTAAGGTGGCAGACGGACAATATTTTCTATATACGGGTTATGATGCTTTTAATGACCAATACTATATGCTGTACCGTGAAACTAAACATGGTCAGGTAGAGAAAAAAGTAATTCTTGAGGATGAGGGATATTTTGTCGGCACCCCGGTAATGATGTCAGATCGGGACGGGACTCATGCTGTCATTTCAACCGGCGCAGACGCAATATATTTTTTCGATATGGAAAATGAAGAACTATTAAACAGGATCGATGGTGACGGTTGTAACCGGATTGATTGTATCTATGATGAGCAGGGAGAACATTTTATATTTTTATCCGTAGATCCGGCAAAAAGCTGTATTTATCTTAATGAATACTTTCTGGATGGCTCGGAGGGATTTAAGACTAAGGTTAATACGGAAATGCCGTCAGAAAAAAATGTGAGTGACTTCAGGATGAGTGTGGAGGCTGACGGAAAATGTATTTTTGTTTCCGTGGATAAAGAATTATATATATTCAGCGGAGAAAGCGGAGACCTGTTGCTTAATAAAAAAATGGAGAATGCTGATATTGCAGAATGGTACATGCTGAATGATAAGGAATACTATTATATCGTAGTAGACAGCAGCGGAAACTATTATGCTGATTTCGGCGAATACGGATTTGCCAAAGAAAAGATCATAGACCGTGATGGCTTTTATAGATTGGATTTTTCAAGAGGATTTGCACACAATGATGGCGGGTACGGCTTTTATCCGGATGAAAATGCTGTGGCGGCCGGTTTATGTGCGGGCGCCCCAAGGACGCTATTTCTATTGCATCCATGTATTGATAAAAGTCTGAAAACAGTGTCCTGGACGGATGAAGGAATGCAGTATCATGCGTCTCTTAAGCAGGTTTCAGGCGGGAAACTCATATATTCGGTACAAGCCGGAGATGGAGATAATGCAGAAACTCTTATCCGCATCATAGATCCGGAGACCTTGGCAGTGGTTGAAGAATACAGGAATTCTGATCCGGAGCTGGCAATTCAGCTGAAGCAGGCCGGAGATATGCAGCTGTGGAGTGATAATAAGCATATTACTTATTATTCAGATGTGCTTGAAAAATATATAACAGTCGATCTTGAGACAGGGAAGAAAACATATGATGACAGCATATTGTATGATGGAATGGCACTTATAAACATGCCGGATGGCAAAACACTCCGTTTTTTTATGGATTCGCGGGATGAGTACGACTATACGGCATATGGACGACGGTTTGGAGTTACTGCTGCTGATATGTCGTGGAAAAAAACGATACTGATGAGGGAAGATGATTCAGGTGATTTTAAGTATATGGATCTGGAGTTTGATTCATATAAGTATCTGGAAATGTATGGTTTGCCGGCTGGCTATCTGTTAATTACGGTGAGCGGGATAAAAAGTACGGATGTCCAGTATTTTCGTGTGATAAACATAAAGAGCCGTGAGATAACGGATATTCCGGCTGTCTGTGAGCATATAGACAAGGATCATATTTGCAGCGGTTCATCAACAGCCTTATTTTCTGCATTGGATCTTGACGGTTATATCAGAATTTATGATATTGCTATGGGTGGCGTCAGGGCGGAAATTAAGACTGAAGAAGGAGAAATATCTGCGATGGGGGTTGATGATAAGGATAAATATTTAGCCGTGGTTATGACTGATAACAGGCTTTTGGTGTATTCAGCGACGGATGGGCAGCTGCTTTCGGAGAGTGTTGTTGATTATATAGACTATAACTCATTCTATACCAATATGGATATGGTGCTGTCAGCTGATGAAAGCAGGCTGTATATCACGCTGAACAGCGGCGGAAATAGCGGTATACTGACGTGTCTGGATACCAATGACTGGCATACGGTATACTCTTCCGAAGATGTACTGCTTTATGTGCCGGAGACTGATGAAGTCTATAAGGCTGTGCCGTCAGCCATGCAGACGGAATATGGGGCTAACGGAATAGTATGCTTTTCGCTTCCGGCGATAGACGAGCTTGTTGAGCGGGGGGAGGAGTATATTGAGAAGGGTGACAGATCGTAAAAAAGAACCGGACTCTTGTCATTATAAATAGTATTATAAAGGCTATGGCTGTAACTGTGCGTTATCTATCTACAAAGGAGCTGATGGGATATATCGTGCGTTATTACGGTTGGATGATGGTGATTCATATTATCGTTATTACAATGCGGTCGTTTTAGGTAATGAGGACGTGGCATATTTATATTATGATGGAATTTATTATGATTTGCGGGGGGAATATCTCGAACCGGGAACAGTATTGTTATGGTTTAAAAGAGAAGCTGGAAAGCTGGTAACTTACTGGGGGGAGATACTAGTGTGGTATGATTTTGGGACTTATGGGGAGTATTTTCATATGACGCAGGAGACACCTGTAATAAGGTGGAAGTGGTAATGAAACGGACAGGAAAGATGTTTCAGGTATGGAACCGTTTATTTATAATAAAATTTTAGTATATCTGCTTCTGATAGTGTATGGCGTGATATTGGCATTTATCAAAACCATGCTTATAAAAGAAGTTAAGTTTAAAAAAGGTAAAAAGTTTCGTATACAGCCCCTGTTTTTAATTACTTCAGAAATTGAAGTTATGTATGTGAGATTCATAATGGAACAAATTGCGTCTGTAGAGGATATAATCAGAGGAAATTCAGCATTTTTGGTTATTATCGGAGAATTGGAATATCTTTGGGCGCTGATAATTGTGGGAGAAACAGTATGGCTTCTGTTAAGGGTTGCAGATAGAAAGCAGGCAATGGGAACCATTGTGGGTGTCATGGCGTTAAATATCATTGGGGTAGTTGTATTTCTTTACGCCGGAAGAGTTTTCATGTTAGATCTGGTTTGACTGTGGAGAATATGGGGGTGTTTGAGCTTGTTTTTGTTTTATTATTTGCAGGAGGCTGAAGATTTGGGGAAAGAAAATAAAGACAATCCTTATGCTTTTCAGGTATCCGCTTTCAAAAGCAAATTTAATATGTTTTGTCATTATTAATACTATTACTAATCTACCCTTGAATATTTGGCTTGTGGCTTATAGTGATGGTCCGGGGGTTGGAATAGCCTTTCTTGTAGCAGTATATTTTTTAGAACCTTTGATAATTGTTATTGAGGGCATATTCTTCGCCTGCGTTCTTAAAGATGCAGACGGAAAAAAGCATCCGATAAAGAGTGTTATTTATGGAGTGATAGCAAATATATTTAGTGCAGTAGTTGGCTTGCTTATTTTATCCCGAGGGAATTTTGTGGGAGTTTTAAATTTCATATCTTTTTGCTTTTCAACTGTTCTAATGTTTTATAAAGGGTTAGGCTGATTAGAAGCGAATAAGAAACGGAAAAATGGCTGATTTGATGAATTTCTGCATATTTTAATGATTGCAGAAAAATATTGAAATATTTGGTTTATCATAGTATCCTATAGTAAATAGGAGGCAAATATGATGAACACAATACTGCCGGTTGACAGTCATTTTTTTACGGTTGATAATCTTTTTGAAATGGGTCTTTCCTACTATAAGATAAAAAAACTTGTAGAAGAAGGCACCCTTGTAAAAGTGAATAAAAGTATGTACGAGAATGCAAACTATGAAGGCGAAGAATCAGATTATTCGGTTGTCGCTGCTTATGCACCTAAGGGCGTGGTTTGTATGCTTAGTGCGGCACGATATTACGGGCTGACGACATATCTTCCGGATGCGGTTGATATTGCTATAGAAAGAAGCATGAAAATATCCACTCTCCCGGATTGGCCAGATATAAATATATGGTATTTCCCAGAGAAGAGATACCTGTCGGGGATATGTGATGTTTCGGATAACAGCGGAAAATTCAAACTGTACGATGTCGAAAAAACAGTTGTGGATATTCTTTATTACCGTAATAAATTAGGAATAGATGAAACTAAAGAAATCCTGAAAAGCTATCTTAATAGAGAGGATAGAGACATTATCAAGCTTCATCGTTATGCGGAAGATCTCGGATGCAAGAGAATACTTGGAACATACCTGGAGGTGCTGCTATGAATAGCGTTGCATCTGTGAAAGCAAGACTTAAAAACAAAGGCATAGAATCAGGAAAGACTATGCAGGAAATGCTCACGTTATATGGGCTTGAGAGAACAATATACCGCCTGTCAATATCAAAGTATAGAGAATTTTTTACATTGAAGGGCGGTATATTTCTGTATGCACTTTATGAAGGCGATTATGCACGGGCAACAACAGACATTGACCTGCGTGCAGAACGTATCAGCAATGATGTAAATGACATGCAAAGTGTGTTTGAAGATGTTTTTTCAATTGAAGCTGATGATCCGTTACGGTTTGATCTTGATTCATTGAAAGTAAAGTCTATAACGGAGTTTAAGAAATATCATGGTGTGAATGTTTATATAAACTGTTTTCTAGATAGGACAAAGATAGACGTATCCATAGATATCGGTTTTGGCGATGTTATTTATCCGGGGCGGACAGAGATGGAATTTCCGGTTGTCCTGAGTGATGAGGCACCGCAGATATATGCGTATTCTTTGTGTTCTTCAATTGCAGAAAAATTTGAAGCAATTGTTTCACTTGCCTATGACAATTCAAGGTTTAAGGATTATTATGATATATATGTGCTTTCGACGACCAGAGACTTTGAAGGAAAGGAACTTAGGGAGGCTTGTAAAGAAACCTTTGAATACAGGAAAACGCCAATAAATGAGATAGTTGCTTTCGAAAAAGGATTTGCTAATGATCCGTTAAGACAGTCCAGATGGAATTCATTTGTGAAAAAGAAAAAGCCGCTTCTTAAAATATCATTAGAAGATACAATATCCGTTATTGAAGGATTTCTTGGACCGGTTGCGGATTCGATAGTAAAGGAAACTGATTTTGAAGGAAAATGGTCATGTGAGAATAAAATGTGGCTATGAGGAATCAGGAAAAAGACAATCAAATTTACATCGAAAGGAAAAAAGCGGACTGATCTCATGAATATTGAGGAATTCAACTTTTTATGGACAACAAAAAAGGAAGATTATGTTCTTGTAAATACAGAGCATGGATACGGGATTGTAGATAAAAAAAGAGAAAAGAGTTCTCTGTATATCAGATGAGAATCTTTCGCAGGCGGTAATTCAAAAAATGATAGCCGAAGGTACTAAAATATATGAGGATATTTGGTGTAAAACTTGTTGTATACCGGACGGCCCCCGATTATTGTTTTTAAAGGCTTAACAGAGGACGGTTATATCATGTAGAGTGCCAGTCGAACCCGGACCGTACAATGGCAATCCATATGTTCGAATATGGTATGCAGATCGGAATGGAGCGTGCCAGAAAGAAGAAGGATTATATTTATGTAGGGTTATCGTAACAATAATGTCTTTTTTGTACAAAAAAATGTCTATTTCTGCAGAACTGCAGTGTAGGCATTTTTTAATTGCTATAATACAGGAAGTGAAAAAGTTACCGCTCAGGTGCGTATATTGACCACTCAGGTGAAAAGCGCCGCAGCATATTTAAAATGCTTTTAAGCTGTGATATGGTAAAGACTATATAGGCCGTTTATATGTAATGTCCGACCGGACATTTTTATTAAATTGGAAAAGGGATGTATATAAACTATGAGGATTGATGATTGCGAAGAGGTGACAAACCATGTTAACGCTGGAAGACATACTATTTATATTTATAGTTTACCTATGTGTTTTTCTTGAAAACTTTTGGCTGCTTATACTTATGTTTGTGCTGTTTGCGGCTGGGGTTATTTTTGCTTTATTACTTATTCGGAAGAAAGGTGTTTCAGGAAAGATTATAGGAATATCAATAGGGGTACTGGTAGGGATAGTATTTCCCATAGTTTTACTTATGACTGTGTTGCAAAGCGATTTTGTAAAAAGCAGGAAAAATGTGGACAAGGACTGGCTTATGGGAAAAACTCTCGAACAGATAGAAGCGAGATATTCATGTCCGGAATACTATAAAAGTAAGAAAATAACGAATCCTGATTATCATTTTGCATGCAGAGAGATTTATGATTGGGAATGGTTTGATGGCTGCGAAAGTGATTATCAATATATTGTTTCGCTGGATGATTCGGGCAGAGTAAATAATATTGTGGTTTATGATAACAACTATGACTTTCCCGGCGCAGTGAATGATCATAGTCATGATAAATATGAAGACAGATGGGACATTATATTTACCTATAAGCTATTATCCTTCTCCCCGTCTTTCAGAGGGCCGGTAAATGATAAAAATAAATAAGAACCGTCCCCTTGTCTTATAGACTGCTTCGGTAGCGGTGTTTCCTGCCGGCAGGATGGGAGAGGACAAGGCCGGAAAAAGCATGGACAGTAGTGGAAGGGGGCTTAGATGGAATTATTTCTGCAGCTGGCAGTATGTGTGTTTGACAAGTTTTTGGAGTTTAACTATCTGAACAGTGTTCTGCCGAGAAGGAAAAATATATCTTCCGTTATGGCGGGATTTATTCTGGTGGTTCTCGGATGTGTTACATTGGGCGTAAATCTCCTGGAGAATTCGACGCTGAATCTGATCGGGTCAAGTATCCTGGCTGTGCTGATCATTGTCACTATTTTTGATGTGACATGGAAAGATGTTGTAGTAAGGTTTTTTATACTCACAATCTGTTCGATGAGTTCAGAACTGCTGGTATGTATATTGTATGATGTCGATCTGAACAGCACGGTCAGCGTGCCCTGGATCGATATGCTTGCGGCGATGTTAAGGGGTGTGATGTATTATGCCATCAGCAGAAACAGGGGGACTGACGGCGGTGAGAGGAAATATTTTTTTCTGCTTAAGATAATGTACCCCGTGATAACGGCGATATTAATTTTTCTGATAAGCCGTCTTTTAATGTCAACTGGTGGAAAAAGCTATGGAATTGAATGGGGGATCATGCTGCTGATGGGCGCGAATATCATATCCTTCAGGTTCATAGAAAAAGCCGTGGATATGATCAGGGAAAAAGAATCGTACCAGAGGGCGTCGGAAGCTAACGCATTGAAGGTGGAACGGTATGAAGAGCTGGAGCGTGAGCAGAAGGCGTGGATGCAGAGGGAACACGACCTGTCGAAGCACCTGACGGCGATAGGCGGTCTTGCAAAGGAAAAAAAGGATCAGGAGATACTGGATATACTGGACGGCATACGGGTGCAGATTGGGGAGATACAGGATGCCTATTATGTGAAAAACGGTGTTGTTAATGCACTGCTGAAAGTAAAATTATCCGAGGCCAGGCGTGAAGGGATCAGTGTGGACTTTTATGCCGAGCCAAATATAAGTCTGGACGATTATGATATAGGCGATATGATCGCAATCATCGGAAACCAGTTTGAAAACGCTATCGAGGCGTCGGGACGGTGCGAAGGAGAAAAGAAAATATGGGCAAGGTATTACTGCCTTGACAACAGACAGATAGTCCTGGAAATGGAGAATTCGTTTATGGATGTACCGATGAAAGCAGGCGTTATGAACAGCACTTCCAAGGCGGATAATGAAAGACACGGAATGGGGATGCGGATAATAAGAGAGACCGTCGATCGGAATGAGGGGCTTTTCTATACGGATAAGGTTAACGGGTTTTTTAGAAGCGTCATAGTGCTGCCGCAAAAGGAAAAGGTGATTTGTTAGAGCCGCTGGTTGCGGTATTTTTCTGTTGAGTATTCAAGTATGTCTTCGCGGAATTTCTTTACCTTGCTTCTGGCAATATTGAGCTCTGTTTTGTCCAGGAGAGTTATGACATTGTAATTCGATTTCCAAACATATTTTAAATTTACAAGATAGCTGTTGTGAGGAAGCGAAAAATGGTAAGGGGAGAGAATGTGCTGCAGTTCCTGAAGGGATTGTCTGACTGTAAGGCGGTCTGTATAGTATTTTTCCTGTGCATATTCCGACAGGAACACATCACAGTATCCGCGTTGTCTTGCTATATAGGTGATATCATTGACAGGCAGATGTATCATTTCCCCACCTTGATAAACAAGCAGATCAAGCTCCGGCCGGCGTTCCTTTAGGTGCTGCAGTGTTTCGTGAAGGATTTTTGCTATTTCTGTGTCGGGCAGTTCTTTTTTTATATACCTGAATGGGGTATGGAACAGTACTTCGGGCGTGATGTCATATACCCCGGAACAGAAGATAAGGATCGCATTAGAAAAATACTGCCTGAATGTCTCGGCGGCGTCATAACCGTTTATATCATTGGAATTGGGAAACTGTATATCCATGAGAAGTATGTCTATCTTGGGGATATGACGGACATCATTCAGGAAAACAGGAAGATCGGTGTAGGTATGAAAGCTATAGTCGGATCCGTTTTCAATTACTGAACCAAGCAGATCTTTTATTCTTTTGATGAAAAATACATCATCGTCGCACAGATATATATCGTACATTATGTCAATCCTTACTTCTCAATCCTGCTGTATAAATGTGTTTCTGTTTCACATTGAGTATAAGATACCATATTGCGACATATATTGATAGACGATTTAAAACAATTAGCTAAATTCGTCAAATATGCACGTAAAAATGTCTATTTCTGCAGAACTGCAGTGCAGGCATTTTTTAATTGTTATAATACATCGAGGGAAAAGTTACCGCTCATGTGCGTATATTGACCGCTCAGGTGAAATCTCTGAAGCTGTATTCTAACCGAATAAAATTAGTGTTAAGATATGGGAAAAGGCAACTGGATTTCGGAGTTATATCCGGGGGAGATAATTAAGGAGAGGCTGGTTTAGAGATGGCGGATATTGAAAATGACAAATCTGATAATAAAAAAGATACCGGGATGATAATCTTTGCGGCAGTAGTGGCAAAGATAAAAGTTTATATGGAATTCGCAATGGCTGCGATAATTATTTTATTTCTGGTATTTGTTGTATTTCCAATTATTGGTCTTCTCATGTGGCACGGAGTAGGAACCGTGAAAATACCTGACCCTGATGATATGACGGAGGACTGTAGGGAAATATATGATATGTTTAAAGCTAATTCATATGAAGGGACCGAAATATGGTGGGTGAGTACGCACGAAGATGGTGGTGACGAATATATTGCTATTGATTTTGACGGGATACCGCGGAATCCGGCAGTTATAAAACAAGTGATAGATGATCTGACAATTTATTATGACGAAAGATGTCCGGTGGGTAATCTGGAAAAGTGCCGTATTACTTTTGATGAGGTCGGGTACGATAGTGGAGATTACCCGATTAGCGCAAGAAACTATGTTGATGAAAGAGATGAGTATCATCCTGAATGGCAGAAATATGCGAATGGAACTTATGGAAAATGGTGGATCTACCGCCCTTTTGTAAATGACTGGAAAGACCTTGAAGAGACCTTAAGTTTTTCAGAAGGTCTATATTGCTTAATTTATGACTGTTCTGATATTTCCGAAGCAGATTCGGAAGCCTGGCCTAATTTGAAATATATCAGGTTAGAGTATTATGGTGAAGATGCTGATGTATATGAGCAGGAACTGAAGGAATTATTCCCGAACGCGGAGGTTCATGTGGGAGAATATTGATATAAACACAAAATGCGAGGAACGAGAGAAATATGAACAAAGATAAGACAATGCTTAAGATATTTTTTGCTATCACTTTTGTTTTCTACGGCATACTTGTCTGCATTATTCCGGTAAGGGCAGATGTGGGTCCGAAGCCGTCGATTGATCTTACGGTTGTTAATGCACCGGAAAGCTATTATGTAGCACTGCTTACAAACCGGGCTACACCTGAAGAACGCGGAGTGCCAAATGTTAACAGTAAACTTAAGCTTGAGGAGGTAAATGATGAAAGTGTAGTGGAATATCTTA
>OCVV012822511.1_pt1 | contig 11402 bp, 8 predicted proteins | sample 1539721 | NCBI WGS metagenome assembly OCVV01 (sample SAMN02144230, study PRJEB22623) | gut metagenome | biome: sheep rumen | host: Ovis aries | place: New Zealand | reverse complement strand
CTGAATAAATTATCCTTAAATAACCTCATCCGCCACAGTACCAAACCAGTAACTGTGGCGGATGTTTCTTTGCCTCATTTGACGCTTACGGTAATTCACATTATCTCGCTGTTTCTGTTTTGTGTTAAGTAACTATTAGCTTTATAGCTCGTTGTTTGAGAGCAAATAGTCAATCCTTTTATCAAGTTCGACAACCATCTGATTAGCTCGCTCAACGATCAAGTCATAAGTAGAGGGGTGCCACCATTCGTTTCTCGGAGGGTGCTTATCGAAGAAACGGCCAAAAAGCAATAAAGCAACAGCTGCGGCGTCTATTCTCCACATATGCTTCTCTCTTTCTTCGTCAGTACTTTCGCGGTTGTCTTCAACTGCACCGAAATACTCCTTATAGTGCCTCAATCCTTGCCATGTATAGGCAAGCTCCTCGGCTAGGTAAATGCTTGCTTCTAAACACTGGCTTTCCGTAGACGGGTTGCCTAAACGTTCGCATACGATAATCTCACCTTTCTCCATACCGGGATAAAGATGAACAGACGCAGGAGCATCCCCAAGCAAGTTATCTCTATCTATAATGATATCGTATTCGTCTGAACGAATATCCATAACCTTAGCCACGAATTCTACGAATACGCATACATTATCATTACTAATATCAATCATATAATAATATAATTCCTTTCTTTTAAATAGATTGGTAAGGAGAGATATTAACCTCCCCTTACCAACTGCGGTTTACCGCCATTTTGATTTGCTTACCATACCTTGTACAAAGGTATCACATCTTCACCGAGAGATTGATTCTCGTCTTTGATCCTCGAGTTCAACTCGTAGATTGTCATCGGCTGTGGGTCATCTATCAATCTTGCGAAGAACTGATCAGCCACAGAGTTATTGAGCTGAATACCCAATGAGTACATCAAGCCGTGGCTAATCTCAGCGGGGAATCGCGCCATAAGCGCTATGAGAATCAGTGTTCGCTTTGTCGGTTCGCTATCGCCACTGCAATAGTGATATAGATTGCTGACGCTTAAGCAACAATCTGCAGCAAGGCGTTCTTTACGAATATCGAAATCAAACAGAACTGACCTGAAAGCACTGTAAAACGGCAGTCGCCTGATCATTTCAGATAGCTTTTTGATATCTTCTTGTTTCACCATGATTGGCTTCCTCCTTTCTTAGATTTGGGGTTTACATGAAGGCTTAATCATGGTAGAATGGATATGGGTTATCAGTCTATCATTATAGGCTCGTGTAAACCATATATCTGCCGTCAGCTGCGAACTGACGGCGGATTTTTATTTTATGCCTCCATAATAATTGTTAATTTTGATAAAGTCAAATTTTAGCAGTCGTAACAATTTTCGTAGTTTCAACTTCCGCAAATGTTTCACAAACAATTGCATTGTGGAAGTTGGAGATTTAACTGATTCAGTGAAATAACGCTTGTTAACTAACTTTTTGGTAGAGTTATGCTCTGAGATGAATTGTTACAAAAATATTACAAATGGTTGTATTAAGCATAAGAAAATTAGGGAAAATCAAGCTTGTGAATTATATATTGTTGTAATAATTGTGCTTTTCAACTTCCATAAAGGCATATTTTTGCGGAATTTATGGAAGATGTGTCATAGTTTTTTTCTCAAAACAACACATGTTTTACGAAAAAAATTATAAATGTGTCATATTTTAGTCAAATATGCAACAAAAGAATAACAACAGAGTAATCTGCTGCATCTATTCTAAAGCTATAAATGACAAAACTGTAATATAGATTAACAATATTGTATTTTGCGATCGCTCGGCTAAACCGCTGAAATCATTCGCTCATGATATACCAGCGTGAAGGGATCATACATAGTATCACCGTTGATTTTTCGAAAACTATTTGACTGATCTATTAATACACTCACTTATTTCATTTGAATCTCCCTAATAAAAAACGACGAGGAATATATTCCTACCTGCGTTGGTCTCAGTATTTTTGCCCAAGACATAATTTCCTGTGTATTTCAACAGATAGTGAATGAGTATTCTGAAAAGAATTACTATAACAGAAAGAAAAAGCTAAAAGCAGTTGTATGAGGTTAGGGGAGCGAAATCTCCCTTTATCTTTATTTTCACCCGCCATCCCTTGCAATTCTGCAAATAAAATATGCTATTAATTCTGAGATTAAATAGTATTTCACATTAAATATTAGAGCGAGATTGAGTAAACACCCTGCATCAATCTCGCTCTTTTATTAAATAATAATCGTTTCAAATTTAGTGTTCAAATAAAACATCTATCCCCCTTAATATCATCATAAAAAAAGCTCCCTGCAAATTCGCAGAGAGCTGTCAAAACAAATCCTTTGTGCGTGGTTTTTCATATTTTCGTAGGCCAAATTGTAGGACTAACTGTTGGTTTATAGACCTACATTTGGCTATTGTAGGTCTAACTTTTGTTAGTTTCGTTTCGCTAAATTTTCTCAACTTGATTTTCAGGGGTGCTCAGAAACCGCATGAATAAGCCATTTTTGAGCAATTAGAGAAAAAATAGCAAAAAATGAGAGTGACTTAAATAGTCACTCTCAGTGGTTGCGGGGGTGGGACTTGAACCTCACGACCTCCGGGTTATGAGCCCGACGAGCTACCATCTGCTCCACCCCGCGATATCTGCCTTTCAGCCTCTATATGTTATCACTCTGCGGCAGATTTGTCAAGGGCAAATGGGGTCGAATTAAAAGAATCTTAACCTTTTTGGTTATTATGGTCAAAATGTTTCAAAAACAGATTGACAATATAGTGTTTTGTGATAAAATAAAACCATATATACATATTATGATAATCGCTTTTTAATCGGCGAAAACGATCGGTTAAATAGCAGGGCGTGAGAGCGCTCACGCGGTGCGATACAGGCAGTTTATGATAATATTAAGTCGCCCGATCGGGCACAGCTTTTGTACGGAAATGGATGAAGCAGGATATGGGGAGTTGAGGCAGGTGCCGAAGAATACGGGCGACATACGGAAGATCGGCGCGGTGATACCCGCCGCGGGTATGTCCTCGCGCATGAAGGCGTTCAAGCCGCTGCTGCCGTGCCGTGACAGCACGGTGATCGAATGTACCGTAGGCGCCGCATTGAAGGCGGCGCAGAGGGCGGTCGTCGTCCTGGGTAATCACGCCGATGAAGTGGAGCGCGTACTGAGAGAGCGCTTCGGCGACAGTGTAACTATCGTGCGCAATCCCGACTATCGCGACACCGATATGCTCTATTCCGTGCAGATCGGATTGGAGTTCTTGGGAGAATGTGACGGCTTCTTTCTTCTGCCCGGCGATATGCCCGCTGTCGGGAGCGACACGCTCCATGCGCTGGTTGAGGCGTTCGACGGCGCGCATACGGTGATCTTCCCCTCCTTCAACGGCAGAAAAGGCCATCCGCCGCTGATCGCTGCATCACTGATTCCCGCGATCAGGAGTTATCGGGGTGACGGCGGTCTGAGAGCAGTTCTCAACGGCGTTCCGCAAAAGGTGCTCGAGCTCACCGACAAGGGGATCATGACCGATCTCGACACGCCCGAGGATTACGCTGCTATGCTCAACAATGGCACGCTGTCAAATCATCTAAATCATATGTGAGAATGTGCTTGCTTCGCCGTGTTGTGATACAGGCGAGGTGGGCACTTTACACTTTTATGACGGAGGCCGCCGATTCGATACGGCTGTCCCGCAAATTCCGTCATTCTATCAACAATCCATCCACAGCATCAGGAGGTGCATACATGAAAGAGATATGTCAATCGGTCAAGAAGAAAGACCATGACCCGAAGATCGAGGGTCGTTCGGTCTATGTTGACGACTATAACCTGACCGCAAGCGGAAAGCAGATCCTCTGCGGCAGACTGCTCCATTCGATCTATGCGAAGGCGAAGGTGCTCTCCGTCACCGTGCCCGAGCTGCCGGAGGGATATTATTGGGTTGACCGCAACGATATCCCCGGCGACAACAACGTCAATATCGTGCTCGATGACACGCCTGTCTTTTGCCGCGACACGGTGGAATATATCGGCGAGCCGATCGGCATGGTCGTCGGCCCCGATGAAAAGACCGTCGAGAAACTGCTCAAAACAATCGAGGTCGAGTATGAGGAGCTCGAGCCGATGCTCGATCTGAGAAACGGTGACACCACCTTCTTTGATTATCACTTCGGCCACGGCGATGTTGACAAGGCGTTCGCCGAGGCGGATAAGGTCTATGAGGAAGAGTTCACCACCGGCTATCAGGATCAGACCTACTTAGAGCCGCAGGGCATGATGGCGGAGCCCGAGGAGGACGGCAGGATGTTTGTCCACGGCTCATTGCAATGTCCCTACTACGTCCACGGCGCTGTCGCCAGAGCGATGGGCACAGGCCCCGAGGGCGTGCATATTTTGCAGGACGTGACAGGCGGCGGCTTCGGCGGCAAGGAGGATTTTCCCTCCATCTTAGGCTGTCAGGTCGCGGTAGCGGCAAAGAAAACCGGTCAGCCCGTACGCTGCGTTTACAACCGCCGTGAGGATCTGGAATTTACCCCCAAGCGCCATCCTTCCTTATGCAAATACAAGCTCGCCGTCAAGGACGGTATGGTGACCGCCGTTGACGCGGACGTGCGCTTTGACGCGGGCGCGTATTCGACCCTCAGCGCGGTCGTTTTACAGCGCGGTATCATCGCCGCGCCCGGTATCTATAACATTCCCAATGTGCGTGTGACAGGCAAGGCGGTCAAGACCAATACCGTCCCCTGCGGCGCGTACCGCGGCTTCGGCGCGCCCCAGACCTTCTTCGCGATCGAGATGATGATGGATCATATCGCGCAGGATCTGGGGATCGACAGCATTGAATTCAAGCAAAAGCATTTTGCCAAACAGGGCGATATGACCTCCACACAGGGCAGGTATCATTTCCCCGTACCGATCCCCGCCATGCTCGACGAGGTGGATGAATTATGTGACCTCAGGCGCAAGCATATTGAATACAGCAAGCCGCAGTCGGGCAGATACCGCAGGGGTATCGGTTTCTCGGCGGTTTTCCACGGCGCGGGCTTTACCGGCTCGGGTGAGCGCGACATGATCAAAGCGACCGCCAAGCTCCGCAAATACGCCGACGGCACCGTTGAGGTGCTCGCCTCCAACGGCGATATCGGTCAGGGCGTTCGCACCACCTTCCCGAAGATTGTCGCGCATGAGCTGAACATCCCCTTTGAAAAGGTCTATTACAGCCACCCCGACACCGCGCGCGTACCCGACTCGGGCCCCACGGTCGCGTCCCGTTCGCTGATGATCGTCGGCGAGCTGCTGCGCCGTGCCGCGATCAAGCTCCGCGATATCTGGGAGGAAGGCAAGGAGCAGGAGGTCGAGGAGCACTACAGACAGCCCGACTTCATGATCCCGTTCTATCTCGACCGCTTTGAGGGCGACGCTTATCCCACCTACGCGTGGGCGGTCAGCGCCGTCGAGGTCGAGGTCGATACCTACACCGGCGTTGTGGAGATCCTCGGCGCGTACGGCAGCTTTGACGTCGGCACTCCCGTGGATTATAACATCGTCGTCGGACAGATGGAGGGCGGCTTCCTGCAAGGTCTGGGCTATGCCTCGATCGAGAAAATGAGCTATGACGCCAAGGGCAGGATCCGCAACAACAGCTTCACCGATTATCTGGTGCCCACCACGATGGATGTGCCGCATCTGGTGGCGAAGATGCACGTCGAGGAATATCCCGACGGCCCCTACGGCGCGAAGGGCGCGGGCGAGCTGCCGCTGGTGGCGCCGCCCCCCGCTTATCTGGAAGCAGTCGAAATGGCGCTCGGCGGCATGAAGAAGCATCGCCTGAACGCGATCCCGTTCTCTACCGAGGACGTCATCCTGGAACTGAACAAGGAGGTGCTGTGATGAACGGTATCTACTTCAAACTCAACGGAGTAGCCACACGTTATGACGGTTCGGCGGCTGACCGCCTGCTGGACGTCCTGCGCGATACATATGATTTGAAAAGCGTCAAATGCGGCTGTAAGGAGGGCGAGTGCGGCGCGTGCGCGGTGTTGATCGACGGCGCGCTGGTCAACTCCTGCTGCGTCGCGATGGGCGCGGTGGATTCGCATGAGATCGTCACCGTCGAGGGCTATCGCGAGACCGCGCGTTTTGAAGCGCTCTCCAAAGCCTTTGCCGAGCTCAGCGCGGTACAATGCGGCTTCTGCATCCCCGGCATGATCCTTGCCGCCGAGGCACTGCTCAGCAAAAACGCCCATCCTACCGAGGAAGAGGTGCGCATAGCGCTGTCGGGCAACATCTGCCGCTGTACCGGCTACAACGCGATCGTGAACGCTGTGCTGAATGCCGCAAAGGAGGGTGACGGATTATGGTGAACAGCGGGTATAAACCCATCACGTTACAGGAAGCAATTGAGATCAGGAGCCGAACCAATGCGATCCCTTACGCCGGCGGTACCGACCTGATGGTCAAGAACATCCCCGACGCTGATTATCTCTTTATCAACGATATCGACGAGCTCAAGCAGATCACGCAGGATGACAAATACATCCGCATCGGCGCGGCTGTTACCTTTACGCAGGCGCTTGACAGCGACCTTGTCCCGCCCTTGATGAAGGAGGCGGTCTCGCGCATTGCCGCACCCGCGATCCGCAACGCGGGCACCTTCGGCGGCAATCTCGGCAATGCGTCCGATAAAGCGGACTCTGTCTTAGCGGGCTTTGCGCTGGACGGATGTGTCCGCCTGATTTCTGCCGACGGCGAAAGAACGATTCCTCTTGAAGATTTCTGCGTGCGCCGCGGGGTGACCACCCTCGGCGACGACGAGCTGATCGCCGAGATCCTGCTCCCCAAGGAGAAATGCGCCCTGCCGTATTATTACAAGAAGATCGGCGGCAGAAACGCGCTGGCGATCTCGCGCGTCGCGTTCGCGGGCGCGTATGAGGTGCGGGACGGCGTGATCAAGGCGATCTCCGCCACCGTGGTCGGCGAGGGTAAATTCGCCCGCTATCGCGAGGTGGAGGCGACCCTGATCGGTCAAACGGTCGACGAGGTCAGCGCCAACGCCGCCGCGTATGCCGAGCGCTTCATCGAGAAGATGACCTTCACGCGTGGAAGAGTGTCCGCGGAGTACCGCAAGACAGTCGTGACCAACCTGTTCAAGGATTATTTCACTTCATTGAAGTAGAAAAAAGGCTCCCTTTGGGAAAATGTCGCGCAGCAACAGAGGGTGGAGTCACTTTCGGTGAGAAAGCATTCGCCGATTGACATTTCAAAGCGCGTATGGATATCCCACCATCCACTCCTCACTCCTAACTCCTCACTCCTAACTATCAAGGTGATTTTATGTTTACAGTCAATATCAACGGAAAGGATTATGAATCCGCTCATGATAAAAAGCTGCTCCGTTTTTTGCGCGACGATCTGCATCTGACCGCCGCCAAGGACGGCTGCTCCGAGGGCGTATGCGGTACCTGTACCGTTCTCGTCGACGGCAAAAAGACCAAAGCCTGTGTCGTATCATTATCGAAGCTACAGGGCAAAAAGGTGCTGACCGTCGAGGGCATCGACCCTGAGGAGATGCGCGTATATGAGCACTGCTTTGCCGAAGCGGGCGCGGTACAATGCGGCTTCTGCATCCCCGGCATGATTATCTCGGCAAAATCGCTGTTGGACGAGAACCTTAACCCGACGCGCGCTGACGTCAAGAAAGCCATCAAGGGCAATCTCTGCCGCTGTACAGGCTACAAAAAGATAGAGGACGCGATTTTGCTCGCGGCGGATTACTTCCGCGAAAAGTGCGAGCTCCCCAAGCCCCCTACGACCCTCCACATGGACGAGTACGCCCAGCGCATCGACGCAAAGGAGAAGGTCAACGGCACGGGGCTCTTTGCCGACGATCTGTACTTTGACGGTATGCTGTACGCCAAGGGGCTGTACTCAAAATACCCCCGCGCGCGGATCAACAAGATCGATTTTTCCCGCGCCTTACAGCACCCCGACTGCGTGGAGATCCTCACCAAAGCCGACGTCAAGAACAACAAGATCGGACACATCAAGCAGGACTGGGACGTGATGCTCGGCGAGGGCGATATCACCAAGTATGTCGGCAACGTGCTGGCGGTTGTCGCGTCGACAAAGCAGGAATCTTTGCAGGAGATCCTCGATCTGATCGAGGTTGATTACACGGAGCTGCCCCCCCTGACCTCCCCCTATGAGGCGCTGAAGGGTGACGCGCCGCTGATCCATGAGGACGGCAACGTGATGAGCCGCGCCAACCTCGTGCGCGGCAACGCTGATGAAGCGATCAAGAATTCCAAATTTGTCGTGACCCGCAAGTACAAGACCTCGTGGCAGGAGCACGGCTTTATGGAGCCGGAGTGCTGTGTGGCGCTCCCCGAGGGCGACGATGGACTGTTGATCTACACCTCCAGCCAGAGCATCTATGACGTACAGCGCGAATGCGCTAAAGCGCTCGGGCTCGCGCCCGAAAAGGTGCACGTCCGCGCGCCGCTGGTAGGCGGCGGCTTCGGCGGCAAGGAGGACATGAGCGTCCAGCCCTACGCCGCGCTGATGGCGTGGTACACCAAGCGCCCCGTCAAGGTCAAGTATACCCGTCAGGAGAGCCTTGACTATCACGTCAAGCGCCACCCGATGGAGATGGAGTTCACCACCGCATGTGACGAGAACGGCATCCTCACCGGCATGAAGGGCGTGATCATCGCCGACACCGGCGCCTACGCCTCGCTCGGCGGCCCCGTGCTCCATCGCGCCTGTACCCACGCGGCGGGCCCGTATAACTATCAGAATATCGACATCTTCGGCATGTCGGTCTATACCAATAACACCCCCTCGGGCGCTTTTCGCGGCTTCGGCGTGACGCAGAGCTGCTTTGCGACCGAGAGCAATATCAACCTGCTCGCCGAGATGGTGGGCATCGATCCGTGGGAGTTCCGCCGCCGCAACGCCATCAAGCCCGGCGACGTCCTACCGAACGGTCAGACCGCCGATCCCAACACCAACATGGAGGCGTGCCTCGACGCGGTCAAGGACATTTACTACAGCAACAAGTATGTCGGCATTGCCTGCGGCTTCAAGAACTCGGGTACCGGCATGGGCAAGAAGGATATCGGTCGCGTCCTGCTCTCGATCGAGGACGGCAAAATTCATATCCGTACCTCCGCCGCCTGCATGGGGCAGGGCATCGGTCAGATGGTGCTCACCGAGATCTGCCATGTGACGGAGCTCGACCCCGCGCTGTTCTTCTTTGAGACATCCGACACGATCCGCACCCCCGACGCGGGCACCTCGACCGCCTCGCGCCAGACGGTGATGACCGGCGAGGCGGCGCGCAGGGTAGGGGAGAAGCTCAAAACAGCTCTGCAAGGCAAGACCCTTGCCGACTTAGAGGGGCAGGAATTCTTCGGCGAATACAGCGCCAAGACCGACCCCCTCGGCGCGATCAAGGAGAACCCCGTCAGCCATATCTCCTATTCCTACGGAGTCCAATTAATCGTACTCGATGACAACGGCAGGATCAAGAAGGCGGTCTCCGCCTTTGACGTGGGCACGCCTGTCAACATTCAATCCGTCGAGGGACAGATCGAGGGCGGTATGGTCATGGGCATCGGCTACGGCGTGACCGAAAAATTCGAGTGCAGGGACGGCTACCCCGCGTCAAGATTCGGCAGGATCGGCTTTATGCGCGCGGATGAAGCACCCGAGCTGGAGGTCATCCTCTGCCGCCCCAAGGAAGAGGACAAGCTGCCGTTCTCACTGGGCGCAAAGGGCTGCGGCGAGCTGTGCATGATCCCCACCGCGCCTGCCTGCGCACTCGCGTATTACAAATATGACGGCAAGTTCCGACAGAGCCTGCCGCTCAGCGATACCCCCTATCGCAAGGATTAGACAAATAACAAAAGGTTTGCCGCGCTTTTTGCGTAACAAACCTTTTTGTTCTCTTTCTATTACCAAATGCTGTAAGACAAAGTCATGTGAAATGAGGGAGCTATATGAAGAATACCAAAATCATCATCGCGGGCGATCTGATGCCCATGCCCTGCAATTACGACCTGTTCGAGGCGGGCGATATCTATGCGCTGTTCGGCGGCAAGCTCTGCGAGCTGTTCGGTTCGGCGGATATCCGCGTCTGCAATCTGGAGGGCTGTTTTACCGACAGCGATCAGCCGATCGAGAAGATCGGCCCGAACATCAAAGCGCCGATCAAGACGATTCGTGCGATCAAGAACCTCGGTATCGATTACGCCGCCTTGGGCAACACCCATTCCATGGACTACGGCAGGGAGGGTTATCTTGATACCTGCCGCACGCTGAGTGAGAACGGTATCAGCTATGTCGGCTGGGGAAATGACGTGGATTCCGTCAAAAGCTATGCAGAGATCAAGGACGGCGACAGAAAGGTCATCCTGTATAATACGACGGAGCGCTTTGAGAACGCCCCGCATGAGGATCACCCCGGCGTGAATCTCTATGACGAGTATCGCGTATGTCGGGAGATCGCCGCGCTCAAAAAGCGGTGCGATTTTCTGATCGTGCTGTACCACGGCGGTATCGAGGGCACGCATTATAACAGCGATGTGATCCGCACACGCTTCCACCGCATGGCGGACAGCGGCGCGGATGTGATCATCTCCCAGCACACCCACGCGATTGGGGAGCAGGAGCATTACAACGGCGCCTATCTGCTCTACGGGCAGGGCAATTTCTGCTTCCATTTCCGCGCCGAGGTCACCCCGTATTTGGCGGAGGGTCTTGTGCTGGAGCTGGAGCTCGGCGACAACGGCTTTTCGGCAATGCCCCACCGCATCCTGCGCACCGAGAAGGGTTGCGTCTATGATGACGCGCAGGAGCTGTCTGCGTTTTATGAGCGCAGTAAGCTCCATGACAGGTTGATCGGCGGCGACAGGGAAGCAAAGGAAGAATTTGAGCGGCAGTTCGGCGAGGATTGCGGCAACTGGGCGGGTGTTCTCTTTACCCTCCTCCACGGCGTTAATCACCTCAAAGCGAAGGAGCGTGAGCAGCTCAGCCCCGCGGATTATATGGAGCATATCAAGAAATCCTATACAAGACAACAGCTGCTCGGCATACAGATGTTTATGCGCAACGAGGAGTTCAATGAGATCGGCAACCGTATCCTCAATCGGTTGTTGGACGAAAAAGAATAAACAGTAATGCTAAAACTAAGTATCATTCATAGGACTCTTCCTTTCCGATGATGATTGTGAAAAAAAGAACGGCTGCCTCACCTGATCGGTGAGACAGCCTTCAATTGTTTATTGCACCTTAGCAAGGAGTTCCTCGCGGCTGAGTCCCGCGTTGCGGGAGATCTCGTCATTCGGAATGACGCGCAGGATCTTGCCGTTGTATCGGGAGACGAGC
>OCVV011260338.1_pt1 | contig 11411 bp, 7 predicted proteins | sample 1539721 | NCBI WGS metagenome assembly OCVV01 (sample SAMN02144230, study PRJEB22623) | gut metagenome | biome: sheep rumen | host: Ovis aries | place: New Zealand | reverse complement strand
CAAGTTGGAACTATACTGATAGAGGATAAGGATATGGCTATTTACATAGTATTTGACGTTGAAACACCTAATCGTGCGAACGACCGTATGGGTAAAGAACTACATCAAGATAGAATAAACGCTCTTGAAGTATCTTTAGGACTTAAAGAGAAGTCTGCGATTGAGCTGTTTTATGATAATCCCTGTGAGAGAACTCTACGCAAAGTCTCCAAACGCATCCAAACTCCCGAAATGGTTCAGCTTGCCATAGAAAATGACGGAACAGCTATAAAATCTGTTTCCAAAAAGCTAATTACAGAAGACCTTTGCAAGACTGCCGTAATGCAAAACGGATCAGCACTGTATTATATTCCTGATGAATTCATTACAAAAGAGATAATCGAATTGGCAGTTGCTCAGAACGGTACAGCAATATCAATCGTTCCTAAAAGCAAGATAACTAAAAGTTTAGCCAAAATTGCAGTATGTCAAACGATAAAATTGAAAGGATATGGTTATTACCAATATCCTATTTCATATATTCCAAACAGATTCATTGATGAACAATTGGTTATAGAATCTATAAAGAACTCTCCTTGCAGCTTAAAAGATATTCCCAAGGAATTTATAACAAAGGACATACTGCTCCTTGCTGTTACCGGCGATGGTGAAGCTTTAGAATACGTTCCGCAAAACCGAATTAGTAAAACGCTTATTAACGTCGCTATCTCGAATTGTCCAACTGCAATTAAGCATGTCCCAGAGTCCAAAATTACAAAAGAATTGTGTGATAAAGCATTTGAAGGCGATCCATTTGTATTAAGGTATATTCCGCAGAGGTTTATTACTCCTGAAATGTGTTTAACAATTATTGAAGCATCCGATAATGACATCAGAGAAAAAAGGTTGAGCATTGATTGGATTCCGGATAATATGCGAAATTCCAAGATAATTATAGATGCCCTTGTAAAAAAATATGGAGCAAATTATATTATTGCATGGAATGAACGACTACTTCAAAAGATAGAAGAACAAGATTCAGCAATCGTTACAGCTAAACCATTATCTAAAGAAACAGTTAATTATCTACAATCCATAAAAGCTGTTTCAGAAGTCAAATCGATCCCTCAATTACAAATTGCCGATGTTGAAACACCTGCTCCATCAAATGATGCGATATTAGTAACAAGGAACACGAAATCATGTGTATATGATCTGACTTTGAGTGACGGTTCACCTTCAAAAACGGTTTACTATATTTTAGATATACATTTGGAGCATCAACTGAGAAAACTGTTAGAAAATCAGAATGTTAGCTTCAGAGAACTAAACGAAGCGTTAGACGAAAAAATATCCGAAATGTTGATGAGTGTAAATAACCACCATGGATATTTGCTTATTGGCGGTGATGTCGGACATCACAAAGGATTAGTCACTCTTTTTTATCGTAAGCTTACGGCAGCGTGGAACGGCACAGTTGTTTCCATTTTAGGTAATCATGAATTATGGGACGACAACACAGATTTTTTGAAAGAAGGTTTTGTTTCAAGGTCTGTTACTGAGATTGTTAACGATTATCGTGAACGCATTCAAGTTTCAAAATGGTTCGGAAGCTGTGTCCTTTTACAGAACGAGCTGCTTATCAGGTATAAGAACCGAGAGAAACGTATTATTTCAGAAGAAATGATACTGGCAGCTTCTGATGATGATCTGAGAGACGTTTTCTTAAAAGCTGATTTCATTTTGTTAGGCGGTATTGGCTTTTCAGGGTTGAATCAGCATTATAACGCTGAATTAGGTTTATATCGTTCTACAATAACCAGTCTTCAAAAAGATAAGGAATTATCAGCACAGTTTGAACGTGTATACGAAAAGGTCCTGCGTTGCGCCGAGGATATTCAGGTCATTGTCCTTACACATACACCTGTGTATGATTGGACAAAAAAACCTTGTAATCCTAATTGGGTATATATTAACGGTCATACACATCAAAACTCTCTTATTCGCAATAAAGACGGTACAACTGTACTGTCAGACAATCAAGTCGGATACAAGCCGTCAAAATGGAAACTCAATGCTTTTACAATATCAGGCTGGTATGATCCATTCAAAGAAATGAAAGATGGCATACACCAGATAACATCCGAGATGTATAAAGATTTTAATCTTGCAAGAGGCATTAGAAGTAATGGGTGTAATTACCCAGGAGACCTCTATGTATTAAAAAGAAACGGTTTTTATATGTTTTTATTGCAATCAGCTTCAAGCTTATGTCTTTTAGCTGGTGGACAGCGAAAAAGGCTTGATACGACAGATGTAAACTATTATTACAACAATATGGAGAAATACGCTCAGAAAGTGCAGGCTGCTGTTTCTCCCTATCAATCGGCACTGCATCATATTTCAAGCGAGATCAAAAGTATCGGCGGCTGGGGAAGCATTCACGGCTGCATTGTTGATATCGACTTTTTTAATCATATCTACCTTAATCCATTCGATGGTAAGATAACTCCCTACTATGCGTGGAATATAAGTTCTCGTTTGATATATGATGATTTACCGTCTCTTTTGAAGGTTCATGTTCCGCAATTGAAAGACCGATTTGATAATGCGCATAAGAGCGGAATTGTTCCATTATTAAGCCAGTATGCTGTTGCCGAGAAAAAGCATACTGAAAAAATGGCACTTGCTACTGTCCCTCAACTTGTTTTAGAAACAGAGATATATGAGCCTTCTCGAATCATGAAGTCCATACAATATATTTTTGATAATAATATCATTCGTATCTGGAATGACGATATTTTATCTACGGACTTTGAAAATGGTTCTTCGATATTGACAATTGAAGATAAGAATAATAAATAATGCAGAATTCTATATATCGTTTTTTATTTATAAAACTAAATGTAATTTTGAGCTGAGGAGCGTTTGCTTCTCAGTTCTTTTCTTTTTGAGAGGAACTTTGATTCCGGTGGAGTCGAAGTTGGAAATAGCGTAAAATCGGGTAATACTCTTGATTTTTATGTGTGGCTATGATATAATAATATGGGAATTTATAACTTCGATTCGGAGGTTAATTACATGGACGAAGAAAGAGAAATGGAACTGGAATTGGACAAGGTCTATGCTTTGCCCGATTTTGAATATATCGAATACAATGGCTATTGTCTTGCAATAGCACCTGAAATAGCGAAATGGGTTGTGTTAGAGAACAATGAACAATATGAGATCCTGACGATGTTTGCTGACGGGGCTGACATTCAGACCGTGTTAGAGAGATTTGAGGATAATCAAGATGATGTGATCGCTGTCCTTACACAGCTTGAAGCCAAACAGATCGAAGCATCTGAACCAAAGTCGATTTTCAGTAATACAAGACTGCATCTCCACCTTACAAACAAATGCAACCTTCACTGTCCGCACTGCTATATGAAGTCGGGTGTAGCATTAAGTGATGAATTGACCACGGACGAGATAAAAGCACTCTGTGATGATTTCAAAAGCTATGGCGGCACCGATGTTTCATTGACTGGCGGAGAGCCTACATCTCGCACAGACTTCCTTGAAATAGCTGAATACATATCATCCATTGGAATGAAAGTATCTGTATTCACGAATGGTTTTTCATGGGACAAAGATATGGTAGACCGTTTTTCAAAGCTGAATATCGAAGGTGTGCAAATAAGCGTTGATGGGTATGATGAGGCATCAAATTCAACTATCCGAGGAAAAGGTGTTTTTAAGAGAGCATTGAACACAATCGACCTATTTGTAAAACACCATATTTATGTAAAAATAGCTGTAACTGCACCGTATGAAATCATTAAGGAACATCAGGCAGAATATATTTCTTTTTCAGAAGCTCTTATCGAAAAATATGGTAAAGATGCGATAGAGATCAACTACTCCTGCTTCTTTATGCCTGGCAGAGAACTTTCACCTGATAAAATCAGTGAGATCAAGGACGAATATTATAAGCTCGTTGATGAGGTTGTTACATCTGTTTATGGGGAGATCGAGGAGGACGCTTTTGTTTCCAACCTCACAGATTGTATACAGGATAGCTGTGGTTATGGCGGACTGAATGTTCTGGCAAATGGTGATTTCTATTTCTGCGATAGAATACCTGATGTCAACAAATCAGGAAATATCCGTAATATGCCGTTCGGCAGAATATATGAGCTTATGAAGATAGCCGAAGAAGCAGGAAGAATTACCAATTTCAAGCCCTGCGGAGAGTGTGAACTCAAATTTATCTGCGGTGGGGGCTGCCGTGCTGAACACTTTAAGACTTTTACACAGATTGATGATGTAACAAACATTGATTTTGACAGTATTCCACCGAGAAAATGTGATAAGGAACATAAAGAGAAGTTTTACAGACTAATGATAAATACAAATGAAAGGTTCTTTTGCTGATCATGAGCGATTTAATGATTACGATAAATTCGTCAGCTTCAAAGAGAAATGGCTTTCTGATAATTGAGACTTATTATACTAAGAAAGTAGATTCCAATAAGTCTGGAAAATTTAAGGGTGGAGTTATTTCATCTGCTGATATTTACAGCAATATGCCTATCGAAAATTGCAGTCAGGGCGATATTGCTGCTCTTTTCAAAGAAGAATGTCAGCGGTTGTCTGAGAACGCATATTATGTCACAGCTTCATCGTTAAAAAAGATCATAGACAAGCTACGACCATACAGAATGATTTTCCTGGATAACCCAGATAAATCACTTATTCTTGTGGAAGATACAGTCTCACAGAAGCCTGCCAAAAAAGCCAAACACAATTATACTATTGGTGGTACATTGCTTTGCTGGTATGCTGACTGCACACTCTACATTGAGGACGGTAGTGTGAGCAGAACTATCATTAAGCAGATAGTTCCTGTTCCTCATATGCAGTATTCAAAGGAAGATCAGGTTTACAGTTTGTATTTTAGCTATAACGGTGAAAATATTCCGTTCCTGGATAAGAAGCTGTCTGTAACAAACGGAGATATGATACTGCTTCGGAATTATTCCTATGAACAGGAAATCGGGGAAGGTGTCCTCAAAGACAGGTTTACCAAACTTGCAGGAAACCGCTTCATCTACTCAGGGCATAAGAATAAACGTGACTTAGATGCATTACTTTCCTCTAAAAGTATAGTTCTTGATGACGATGAGAATACGATCATACCCGACATCAAAGTCACGAAAAACGAGTCAGGCTGGTTTGAGATAGACCTTTCCTATCAAGTTGACGGAGAAGTGTTCGACCTTGCTTCCAAGATACAGCTCTTTTCATCTCAGGACGAGATAGAAGATGATGACAAAAAGATACTTCTGCCAGATTCGATCATTCAGGCAAGAGAGTATTTATCGGTCGTAGGAAACAAGCTGCGGATCGATCAGAACCATATCTTTGAACTGCTTCATATCATCTATGACAGCAATTCGGACATTTCAGATTTCTTCTCATACAGTGATATTGCACTGGCTCTGCCTGATCACGTTACATCGGCGGCATATCCATATCAGCTTGAAGGAATCAAATGGCTCAAATTCTTGTTCCTGAACCATTTCGGTGGTTGTCTTGCTGATGATATGGGCTTGGGGAAAACGTTCCAGGTCATTTCTTTTCTGGAAGATCGAGAAGTGAAAAGCAGTATCAAAAAAGTGCTTGTTATTGTACCGAAGTCGCTCATTACCAACTGGAAAAAAGAATTTGAAAAGTTCAATTCAGGTTATAGGGTCGGTATTTATCACGGAGATAAGCGAAGCGAGTTTGACTTTGAGAATACAGATATTATTATCACCACATATAATACAGCCTACCTTGACTTGAAAAAGCTGAATGAGATATCGTATTCTCTGGTCGTATTTGATGAAATACAAACGATCAAAAATCACAAGAGCATTACTTCCGATGCCATGAAGCAAATACGTTCGGAAATGAAAATCGGTTTGTCAGGTACTCCAATGGAGAACAGTATCTCCGAACTGTGGAATATAATGGATGTACTCAATCCTATTGTTTTTTATAGTCACTCGGCATTTATGAGAAGATACAGCGGAAAGAACTATGATGAACTGAAAAGCATACTTAACCTGTTTATCCTCCGCAGAATGAAAAAAGATGTCCTTCAGGAGTTACCTCAGAAATCGGAGCAGATCATCTACTGCGATATGGAACAGGAGCAGAGAAAACTCTATACAGGTATCAATGTAGCAGTAAAGAACGCTATTATGAGCCTGAAAGCATTCGCAGCCCCTGTTGTACTGAAAGGTCTGACTTTACTTCGTGAGTGCTGCTGTCACCCACTGCTGTTGAATGATGAAACAAACGTTGATAAAGTGTCTGAATCATGCAAACTTGACGCATTGGAACTGCTTGTTGATAATCTTGTAGGTTCAGGTCATAAGATACTGATATTCAGTAACTATACCTCAATGCTTCATCTGATACAAGAAGAACTGGAAAAGAACGAACACTACAAGAAGATCATTTATTATCTCGACGGAAAAACAAAAGATAGGATCGACGTAGTTAGCCGATTTGAAAGTGCTGAGGATGGCATATTCCTTATTAGCATCAAAGCGGGCGGAGTTGGTTTGAACCTTGTGTCAGCTCAGGATGTTATCATCTATGACCCTTGGTGGAATCCATTCGTGGAGCAGCAGGCAGTTGACAGAGCATATCGTATCGGACAAGATAAACCGGTCACTGTTTATAAACTCGTTGCAGCCAATACAATAGAAGAACGGATCGTTGAGATGCAGAAAGGCAAGGAAAAGGACTTTGATGAGCTAATCAACGGTATATCCACCGATAAGAATATTGACCTGAAAGATATTATCGAATTGCTCCAATGAGGTGAATGATGATCAACATTTCCGATACACTAATGTATTTACAATACTATAAGAAAACTGCTTATCTGGAGTTATTGAAAGCCTGCAAAGGGCTGGACTACACAGGGAGGATAGAGAGCCATAATTCTTCTTTCAGAGGATATGAAGGCTGTTATCCTATCAAGGGACTGTTAAAAAAACTGAATATCTCCCCAGAAGATAGGATCTTAGATATAGGCTGCGGTAAAGGTTTGTCGTTGTACTATTCATCTATGTTCTGTTTTGAAAGAATTGATGGCATCGAATACTCAAAAAAGCTGACACAAATTGCCAAACACAATGCAAGGATACTGAAAGACAAACGGATCCATATTTATAACTGTGATGCACGGAAATTCAATCACTATGACCAGTATAATTACTTCTTTATCAATAATCCTTTTTCGGCAGAGATAATGGAGCAAGTAGTGCGGGATATAGTTGATAGTTTTTCTGTCAAGCAAAGAAAAATAATAGTTCTTTATCAGTTCCCGTTTAGCATTGAGGTTTTCAAGAAGTATAAATTCGAGGTTTTATACGAAAAGTTTCCAAATTCCATATTGACATTTGGGTAAAAACATGATATAATTTTGATTGGATTATGTATTATTAATCCAATTTTGGCAAGGAGGTATTATACCTTGAAAATAAAATGGACTGTTAAGCAGAAACCGAAGAAAGTTGCCAACGCTTTTGGTTGCTTCAAACACTGTGAGAAAATGAGAAACAGCTAATAGGGGGTAGAACATATGAAGAAGATCACACTCAAGTGGAAGGTTGCTAAAAAACCTGAAAGAGTTGTTCAGATGTCTGCAAGTCACTTTACATTCAGGACTTGTACCAAAAAATGTGGAGAGTAATTCGCACATACTGTGAGGAGAACTTACTATGAGTGAAAGATTTCCCGGCATTGATTGGTGGTGTGATCGCTGCGGAGCATATCTGAACGATCAGGAAGGGTTCGACGACAATAATTACACACATAAGTGTACCGAATGTGGACATAAGAACAGCATTTCCAGAGACAATATTTATGATTCACATGAGGATTATTGGAATACCAATTCAGATGATTGATTATAAACGGCTGAACCGTAAGGATCAGCCGTTTGCTATTATAAAGACTTTTTGAGAGGACTTTGATTCCGGTGGAGTCGAAGTTGCTTAATAACAATATAAGGAGATGATCTTATGTTTTTTATCAGTTATGATACATGGAAAGAAATATGTGATATGTACTTTTCTCTATCATCTGGTTCAAAAAAATCATATTTACAATGGTTTCCGCTTTCTAAACTTTCTAAAAACGATGAGAAAACAATAAGTAGCTTAGATTTTTATGAAAAATACATAGAAAAAGGCAGTTTTATACTTTTTGATAGGTCATCAAATGTCACAGAAAACTATATACTAAAACCAGATGGAAGTTTTAGAGATGCTACATTGATTGATCCGGTTTTATACTTGGTATTGCAGTGTATAGGTAGAGAAATAAATAAAAAGTATAACTCTTTAAGACAGAGCAACATCTTAGTTCATTATGCTGGCAACTATGATAACAGCGATTGCAAGTATAAAGCAGAGTATGACACCTTTTTCAAAGAAATCAATGCCTCAGCGACTGAAAACAGTTATTTTATAAAGACTGATATTCGTAATTTCTTTTCAAATATCAATGTCGACAAATTAATGAGGCAAATTGATAAGGTGTGTAACCAACCATCGCTTACAATCTCGCAGACTCAATTATTAGTCTACAAATCATTATTGTTATATTGTGGTAATGGACGTTTCCCATTAGTAGAAAACAGTATAGCTTCATCATACTTAGCAACAATTGTTTACTTAGATGTAATTGATGAAAAATTATACAACTATTTATCAAATAATGTAAAGTGCTTTTCTTCATTTCAAATGATAAGGTATGTAGATGATCTGTATATACTCTTTAACTCAGATTGTGATTTTTCCGAGATACATGAAGCATATAATGAAATAAGGAATTATTACTCTTCGTTACTCAAAGATTTTGACCTATCGCTCAATACTAAAAAATGCAGTTTGAACAAAATAAGTATGATTAATGAAGAATTAAAAAAATCATTATATGACGAATTCTATAATGGCGAGAAGAGAAACATTGAAGACTTGTTTGAAGGTAGATTGCTCAAATTTTTAAATGATATATCGTTCAATCTCATCTTCGATAGCATTGATGTTGATAAATACAACGCCTTAGTAAATGAACATTTTTCATCAGACGATATAGAATTCACACCTTCTGAAGTATATAATTACTTTGTTTACGAAAACTCAAATATCATTCGAACTAAAGAAATAATTGATGTTATAAAAGATATCATAGATCAAAGCATATCGTTTATAAGCCTTGATCCGAAAAGACTAACGGTGTTAATATTGAAAACCAGAGATGAAGAAGCAATAAAATCACTGCTTAATCAATTATTTTCAAGAAACAGAAATGATGTATGGAATACGTATGACACATCCATAGCTATAACATATTTGATTCAACGCCAATTTCAGCATCCAGACCTTCTGCTTATCCTAAAGAATAAGTCACCTTTGTTATATTCTTATTATGAAAACAATTGTCAACAATCATTTATAGATATATTTGAAGATGATGAAATGTCGGAATTCTGCAATGTTCTTGATATAGATCAAAAAGCTCAATTTTTGTACTTTATGTACTTATGTGAGAAGAAGAAAAATAATACAATGGCAGCATATGCATACTATAAAAACTTTTTCGATAGGATGACAGCTGATTTGGATTTCAAATATGTAAGCAAACTTAAAAAGCCTAATTATAAAGGATTTTATAAAGAAGGAGCAATAAAAACATTTTACCAAAATATAACTGACAGTGATTCGATAATAAAAACTGCACATGAACTTAGAAACGCCAATCCCCTTTCGCATTCGTCATCTGAATTACTTGATCATACAAATACGACAAAGGAATTATTGGATACAATTTCCAAATTAAGAGGAATTATAAATGAATACATTGAAAAAGGCAATGATAATCAGATTTAGTTCTTGTATTGTGATAGGCATCAAATTAAAATAGTAAATGCAAAGCACGATTTTACAAAATCAGTTGTGACGAAATTGATAGAGTGAAGTCAAATTTAGATGGAGGATAAAAATGAATAACAACGCTAAATGGCTTAAAAATCTTGTTGATGATAAAATACTTAGTGATAACTTGATATTTATTTCGTTATTTATTGCAGTTTATGAGAACTTTTCGGATTATGTTGTATCTAATATTGAATCTTTCTTATGCGAAGAATCCATTGAAAATGGCGAATATGTAATAAAGAAAACGCAGGTTTATCGTGACGAGATCAAAAATAGAGTTGTTGATGACAAAAACAATAAAGATATCACTAAAGCTTCGTTTCTATGGCTTAAGGATAATACTGCTATTTCTGGTAGCGACTATGAACTGTTTTTGAAATTAAAGGGTATAAGAAACAAATATGCACATGAATTGACAAGTTTTATACTTTCGGGTATAGATGAAAAAGAAGATATCAAATTGTTTTTTGATATGATTGCCTTATATAAAAAGATAACAAAATGGTGGTTCATCAATATTGAAGCGCCCATATTGGGATGTGAAGTAGATGAAGAGGCTGAGATTTATAATTCTGCTAATGGAGCTTTTGATTTAATTATCAATGTGCTGTATAACGGAAAATCAGAAGAGTACAAAAAGATACTTGAAGAATTAGAACAAAATGGAGTACCTCTACACGGGCAAGGGCAGCGGTAAGATGCATAACTACGGTCTGAACTTTACGGATATGGACTTTCTCAGGGAGTTTACGGGGCTGAGTTATCAGGTTATGTTTACGGGGGTTGAATAAGGATATGGAGCTTGCTTCTTGGCTCTTTTTTGGGGGAACTTTGAATCCTGGGTTCAAAGTTGGAAACTGCGTAAAATCGAGGATTGTGTTGCTTTTTCGACAAAGCTATGGTATAATAAATACTATTATTATCACACTGAAATGGGAGGCATAAACCTATGATTGATAATCATCGTGGTATTTGCCATATTTGCGGTAAAGAAGACGAACTAACTTTTGAACATATACCACCCAGAAAAGCCTTTAATTGGCATCGTGCTAAGATATATAACGGATATGAAGCATTAAGCAAAAGCCAAGGAGAACCTGCAAGGTATGATAATTCTCAACAGGGTATGGGCAAATATTCATTATGCCAAAGCTGTAATAACAACACAGGCACTTGGTATGCACAAGCTTATTGTGATTTTGCAATGGATGTTATTCATTCTCTACACAATAATGAACCTCTTGAACACGGTGATATTGTTACTTACAGATTTAAAGATTGCCCCTTACTTCAAATTGCCAAACAAATTGTTGCTATGTTTTGTAGTTTACTGCCATATCCTGAAGTAAAACGTCTTGGGTTTGATAAACTTCTTCTTGATAAGGAAAGCAATTATGTCAATAGAGAATTGTTTGATTTAAAAATGTATCTTACATCACCTGA
>OCVV011323733.1_pt1 | contig 11412 bp, 5 predicted proteins | sample 1539721 | NCBI WGS metagenome assembly OCVV01 (sample SAMN02144230, study PRJEB22623) | gut metagenome | biome: sheep rumen | host: Ovis aries | place: New Zealand | reverse complement strand
AAGATCTGCGACGGTTTTCGCGCCCGAAACGACATATCTTCCGTAGTCGCCCGCGTCATGCCAGCCGCCCGAAACGTCTTTCTTCTTATCAGTTCCGAAGATCTTGGCTTCGCCCGTATGGCATGCCTCGTGAGCGAAATCCTTGCCTGCGATCGCCTTGTCCGTCGCAACGCCGCAGCGCTGTCTGTAGAGCATCAGGACGACGTCCTTGTAAAGGTCCGCATATACGTCATCGGAGATATAAAAGGTGTAGGAAGATCCCGCTTCTGTGTAGATGTAGTAAGTGCCGGGCTGATTGACGCCGGAGAAATCGCCTCTTGCAACCTTGGTCTTGGAAGCCGGATCGTCAGCGGTCTCGGAGAGCTTGCCCTGCCATGCGATCTTGCCTGTCCCGGCATCGACGACATAGAAATCCTCCTTGCCCTTCTCGGTCTTTACGAAAACGGTCTTCTCGTCATCCGGCCTGTAGCCTGCCTGGTTGACGGCGACGTTCAGGTAAGAGGGGAGAGCCTCGATCTCGGGGGCCTTGGCATTGGTCGGGTCCTTGACCTGAAGGCAGATATTGTCGATGTAGATGTGGTGTTCTGCGGGTTTGTTCTTTCTGTCCATATCTTTCATTAAGCCCATATTGAAGACCAGTCTCGGAGCCGGATCGGACTTCTCTTTCATGACGAAATCGACCTTGAAATTCGTGACTTCCGGGCCGACCTTGATGTATTCGCCCTGGTAAGCGTGATAGTCGCCGCTGTTGATCTGAAGGCGGTATTCGACCAGACGCTCGATGTCAGATTTGATATCGAAACTGTATGTATATTCGCATCCTTCGACAAGCGGGAAGCCGTCCCAGTATGCCTGATTCGCATAATCCAGGTAACCGACATTGACGATCTTACAGTCGAGCCATCCGTCTTTGTTCTCGATGTAGAACTCGCCGTCGTTCTTGTATGCTGCAAAGCCACCCGTTTTGCCGTCGTCGAAATTGAGGTTGACGATCTTCTTGCCCTGCGCGATCGGGTTGTTCTTCTCGGTGATTACCGGCGCGTTGTCTTCAAGCGTTGCGGCCTTCTTCTCAGCGTCTTTGCCGACCATTTTACCCTTGTAACCGGTTCCGCAGCCCTGGACTAAGAGTACCGAGGCTAAAAGTGCTGACATAACGATCTTAGCAGGTGCCTTTTTCATGGTGATCACTCCTTGGATGGATTGTGTTTTGGGTCTTGTTCATACAAGTATACCCCACGAAGCGCGTTTGATATGTCTCAGTTTCTTAAAAGATTTAATATATCGGATAGAAGGTGTGATATTATATCTCCAGTTTATCGAAAGGGAGGGTAATTCATTGGGCAGGTTCAAGCGCGGCTTATGCATCCTCATGGCGGCATTGATATCTTTTTCGCTTGTTACGGAGATCATGCCCGGAAGTGTTGACGCATCCTCTCTGACTGAAGAGGCCGCCCTTGAGCAGATCGATCTCAACGAAGCGAAAAAGACCGCCAAGAAAAAGGCCACACCCACACCTATCCCTTACGAAGTGCCTGAAGGAGCCGAGCTTACTTACCGCGCCTATATGCACGGCAAAGGCTGGGACAAAGAATATACGAAGCAGGGCATGGTCTGCGGCAAGCCCGGCAAAGGCCTGAGCATTGAAGCCCTGGAGATCGGCATCAAAAGTGATATCGAAGGCAAGGTCTGCTGCAACACATATATCGACGGCATAGGCTGGACAGGCCAGGCGGGTAATTTCGAGGTCGCAGGCAACGCGACAGCAAAAAAGCCCATGCAAAAGCTCAAGATCTATCTGGCCGGCAGGCTTCTCGTAAGATACAGGATCTTCTACAGGGTCTGCCTTGATACCAACGGCTGGCTCGGCTGGTGCTGCGACGGCTTTGTTACGGGCAACGAAGACTACAACCGCTGCATCGAAGCAGTCCAGATCGTGCTGGTCGAGCGCTCGAATCAGGATGCAACTCCGAAGAATATCAACGGCGTTGTAAGCAAGGTCACAAGCTACTACAAAGACGCTTCGAAGATCAAGGATTACATGATTAAGAAAGCCCAGAAGTACAAGAGCAAGACCAGCTACCTGGTCCTGATCGACAGCCAGTACTGCTTCCTCGGTGTCTTCAAGGGCAAGAAGAACAACTGGAAGCTCATCAAGTTCTACATTTGCTCGCCGGGCATCTACAAGACATACTGGAACCGCGACCACGAGCTCGGAATAAAGAGCAAAGGCTTCTATTCATATAAGTCACAGGTCTACTGGGCGACGAGACTGCACAAGGAACTCTGGATCCACAGCATCACCTACAAGGGCCACAACGGCAAAACAGTCCTTGACGGCAGGCTCGGAGCGAGAGTCTCGCACGGCTGCATCAGGCTCGCGACCAAAGATGCCAAGTGGATCTACGACAACGTGCCGAGTTACTCCAGGTGCATTATCTATAAGAAGAAATTCCTGTAAGCTGCCGGCGCTTTTCAAGTTGTTTGGATGCCGGGATCCGCTCATTTATCTGATCATTACTTGAATTACGGCTGAAAACCGTTACTATCTCATTTTCATCCGTAATTATCGATCACTGTTAGCAAGCGCAAGTCAGGATTACGGCTGAAATCGGGTAAATCCGTGATTCTATCCGTAATTCCCGGTTGGATTTCTTTCGTTGAAATTGATTATTACGGTCTAAATCTGCGATTTGATTGATTTCGTCCGTAATCAGAAAAACGGATTACGGATAATTTATTGAAATAATGCTATTTCATCCGTAATTATGTGCACTGTACTATTCCGGGCCTTTGAAAATTACGGATAAAAAACAGGAAAATGCTGTTTTCGACCGTAATCCGCAAAAAACAACCGGCAGGACCGCACTTTGCGGAGCCTGCCGGCTGACAGTTCGCTGAATATTCAAAGATAAGACTTATGCCTTCTTGATCTGCTGTGCCTGAACGGCGGTGACTGCGATAACGCCTACCATTTCCTCAACGCTGCAGCCTCTGGACAGATCGTTAACGGGGGCTGCGAGACCCTGGAGAAAGCTGTATGCATTGGCTTTGCCGATACGCTGGATCAGCTTGTAGCCGATGTTGCCTGCTTCAAGGTTAGGGAAGATGAGGACGTTGGCCTTTCCCGCAACGGGTGAGCCCGGAGCCTTGGAAGCGCCGACCTCAGGGACGATCGCAGCATCGAGCTGGAGCTCGCCGTCGAGCAGTACGTCAGGATACTTTTCTTTTGCGATAGCAACTGCCTGAGTGACCTTGTCAACGAAGGGGTGCTTGGCTGAACCTTTGGTGGAGTGGCAGAGGAATGCGACTCTTGCCTCGGGAGCGACGAGCGCCTCGAATGAAGCGGCTGACTCGGCACCGATCTCGGCAAGTTCTTCCGGATTGGGGTCCTGCATGAGCGCGCAGTCGGCGCAGAGGATGATGCCGTTCTCGCCGAATTCGCAGTCCGGGATCTCGAAAACGAATGCGATCGAAGCGACCTTCCTTCCGGGTGCTGTCTTGATTATCTGAAGCGCGGGGCGGAGCATGTCTGCTGATGTGTGGCATGCGCCCGATACGAGCCCGTCAGCGTCTCCGGCTTTTACCATGAGGATTCCGAAGGTCAGGCGGTCAGCTAAGAGGATCTCTTTGGCCTGATCGAATGTCATGCCCTTCTTTGCGCGGATCTCGGCAAGGAGAGTTGCATATCTGTCGATGTCTGAAGACTTCGTGTGGTCTAAGATCTTTACGCCTTCAAGGGAGACGCCGAGGTGCTCTGCGGAGGCTTTGACTTCCGATTCAACACCGATGATGATGGGGAGCGCGAAGCCTTCTTTTACTACTGTTTCGGCAGCCTTGAGTGTTCTGTCATCCTCTGATTCGGGGAGGACGATCGTCTTGAGGTCTGCTTTTGCCTTTGCTTTGATGGTGTCGATAAAACTCATGGTTGCCTCCTTTATCAGTCGAAGTCAAAGCCTGAGAATACAGGCTTGCCGGGATATGTCTTTGCTTCCTCTTCGCCTCTTAAGACGCGGAGAGCGCCGTCTCTCATTGCCTCGTGCTCGAGTTCTCCGGGATAGGAGGAGACGGGCGCGATCCATGAGCAGGCTTCCTTGATGCCGTCGTAAACGTCGTCAAAGCGCATCAGTCCGCCGGTGAGGATGATCGCGTCAACCTTGCCGTGGAGCACGCATGCCATGGAGCCGATGAGCTTGTTTATCTGATAGATCAGGGCATTCCAGATAAGTGTTGCCTTGGGATCGCCTTTTTCCACGAGCTCGTGGATGGTATCTGAATTGGATGTGCCGAACCAGGAGGAAAGACCGCCTGTGGACTGGCAGAGCTTTCTGACCTCGTCGATCGGCTTATCGAAAAGGAACTTGATGACGTCCGTGACTGCCATCGTACCCATTCTTGTAGGTGTGAACGGGCCGTCGCCGCCACTTCCGTCGTTGGCGTCAATCATGCGGCCCTTTTGATGGGCTGTTACCGTGATGCCGCCGTCGATGTGGCAGACAATGTAGTTCATGTTCTCGTATTTGACGCCGGTCCTCCTGGCATGCTCGCGGGCGGTTGCCTTGAGGTTGAGCGCATGTGTTGCGGAAGTTCTGTAAAGACCTTTTACGCCGGTGATCCTTGCTACGTCCTGAAGCTCGTCGACTACGATCGGATCGACCATGAGGAGCCTTCCGCCGAATTCGTCATGGAGCTCTTTGGCCATCTGGATGCCGAGCATGGAGGAGTGGTAGACGCCGCCTTTTGCTGAGCGCACATCGTTTAAGAGTCTCTCGTCCACTTCATATGTGCCGCTCGGAACGGGATAGCAGGCGCCGCCTCTTCCGACGATGGCGTCAATGCCTGTAAGATCGATGTCGTTGCCTTTAAGCCACTTGCGGACATATTCCATGCGGTAGTATAGCTGGGCGTTAATGGTATCGAAATTGCGTAGAACAGTCGAGTCGTGGAAAATGTTGTCTTTTCGGATGCTTTTCTCATTCTCGAAATACTCGAGCTTTGTTGACGTGCTGCCGGGATTGAGCACGAATACCCTGTATGTCTTTGTGTCTGACATAACGCCCACCTTCTTTGCTTAAGACTTGCGAAAACCTTGCGGCTTCGCATATGACAAGCAATTTTAGCACAATAGAACACGCATGTGAGATAAAAATCCGTTATTTTTTTATCCTATATGCTGACCATAAGACCCGTTAGGGGACGTTTTTTCTTGAACGGGAGTGCGGCAGGTGGCAAAATATATAGCCGTGAAGACCTTTCACAATGGAATATGGGGGTAGATCTATATGTTGGAAGTTAAGAACGTAACCAAGCGTTACGGTAAAAACCTTGCGTGCGATGACGTCTCATTCACTCTTGAACCGGGCTCTCTGACGGTCCTCCTGGGACCCAATGGCGCGGGAAAGAGCACGATAATCAAGTCGATCATCGGTTTTCTCAAGTACCAGGGAAGCATCACGGTAAACGGCATCAATAACAAGACGACCGAGGCAAGAAAGTATCTGGGTTATATCCCGGAGCTGCCGTCTTTGTATCCTACGCTCACGGTTATCGAGCACATGGAATTCATCGCGAGAGCCTATAAGCTCACGGATTACAAGGACCGCATCGAGATGCTGCTTAAGCGTTTCGAGTTAGATGACAAGAAAAAGAAATTCGGCGACGAGCTGTCCAAAGGCATGCAGCAAAAGCTCAATCTCTGCCTCGGACTTCTGCCCGATCCTGATATTATCCTGCTCGACGAGCCGATGCTCGGCCTTGATCCGCACGCAATTAAGGAGCTCAAGAACTGCATCGAGGAGATGCGGAGGGCAGGCAAGACCATGCTCATCTCAACGCACATCATCGACAGCGTCGACATGCTCTGGGACAGGACCATCATCATGCAGGGCGGAAAGATCCGCGCCAACGTCACAAGAAACGAGATCGAAGGCAGCGGAAAGAACCTGGAGGACCTGTTTTTCGAGGTCACAGAGGGCATCGAAAAGGAATCCGTCAGCGAAAAGAGCAGCGCGGGTGAGGCAGCGGGAGAAGACAAATGAGACTGTTTATCTATTACGCCGTTCACTCGTTTCTTAACACGCTTAAGAAACTCCTTAAAACATGGGTTGCCGTATTTCTCGTGATCGGACTCGGAGGCGCCCTGATCGGAGGTATTATCGGCCTTGTTGCATCTGCCGTCGTCAAAGATGATGAGCCGGAGCAGAAAATTGAAATGACGGATCCGGAAGAGAAAGCCACGGAAGACGATAAAGAAAAAACGGACGAAGATGAATTCGAACTGCATTTCTCGTTCGGCGAGGGGCTTGCGGGTCAGATGAAAAAGTACGGTCTTTCCACCGTGGATGTGGCCGATCTCGCGATCTCCGTGCTGTTCCTTATCGTTCTTGCGACAAACGCCTTGAATGCGAAATCGTCGGGAAAGATATTCCAGCCGGCCGATGTGCCGATGCTTTTCGCCGCGCCGATAAAGCCCCAGTCTGTATTGATGTTCAGGCTTACCTGCACGCTGGGATCTTCGCTTTTCTTCTCGCTGTTCATGCTCTATCAGATACCGAATCTCATGCGCAACGCCAAGTTCGGATTCTGGGGAGCCCTGTCGTGTGTCATCGTTTACATGCTGATCCTCATGTTCAGCACGCTGGTTCAGGTCACTTTCTACACGATCACGTCCAAGCTCAGTAACGGGATCGGACTGACCAATAATATCCTCATCGCCTTCTACAGCCTTATCGGAATTGGGTTTGCGGGCTATGTCACGGTCGGGAAGATGGAGCTCATTCCGGCATTGTTCGGGTATTTCGCAAGCCCTAAGACCCACTGGGTACCTTTCTGGGGATGGCTTAGAGGCATCACTTACTATGCCGTCAAAGGCGATCTTATGACATCGGGAATATATCTGGGGCTCTTCGTTGCGGCCTGCCTTCTCATCATCGTTTTCATCTGGAAGATGAAGGCCGATTTCTATGAGGACGCGATGTTCGCGGCGGAAAAGAAGGCGGCTGATCTGGAGAATGCCCAGAGGTCGACCAACGGTGCTGCCGTCGTGCGCGAAAAGGAGCGCAAGGGCTCAATCGACAGAGAGGGTTTCCGCTTCGGAAGAGGCGCGAATGTGTTCTTCTACAAGGCTGTATATAACAGGTTCAGATTCGCAAAGCTGAAGATCTTTTCGACGACCATGATCGTCTATCTCATCGCTGCAACGACGAGCTCTTATGTCGTGGGCAGATACGCGACGGGCTTTGACGACATGTTCTTCATCCCGGCCGCGATACTCGGAGTTATGGCTTTCTACCGCACTTTGGGCGACCCGATCAGGGAGGACACCTCGCGCGAATTCTTCCTCCTGATCCCCGAAAAGGGCTACACGAAGATCTTATACTCGCTCCTGGGATGCCTTGCCGTGACCGCGATCGATCTGGCTGTTCCGATGGTTATCGCAGGGGCAATGCTCGGAACGAATCCCGTCACGGTCCTCGTATGGTTCCTGTTCATCCTGTCCATCAGCTTCTTTGCCACTAACGCGGGAACGTTTATCGCGCTTTCATTACCCGGAGAGCATGCGCAGACTCTGAGATCCATCCTCCAGATGATGTTCCTTTATTTCGGTTTAGGACCGTCGGCAGTTGCCGTAATAGTGGGCATCTTATTACATCAGCTCGTCCTTGCGCTGGCTGTCGGAGTGGTGATGAATGCCATTGCAGGATTCCTGTTGTCGCTCTTTTTGCCGCTGTTTTTAGGCAGAAAGTAACATTGTTACACAAGATCTCAAACGGGGTGTCCGGGTCATTTCCGGGCACCTTTTTATGTCGCAAACAGAAGACACTTTTGCACAAGCGGGTCAGCAAGGTTACAGTTGCGTTAAAAATGTCATTTATCGGGTGTTTTACTCTCAAAATCACTTGATAAACCTTGACACCCCTATATAATAAAGATGCTTTAAGCAAAAATATACGGATTTATGAGGTGTGGGGCATGTTTAAGATTGGCAAGTTCGGCAAGAAAGTGGTCTCGGCAGTTATAGCCGGAGCAGTTGTTCTCGGAACGCTGGCAGTGTATCCGTCAGAAACGAAGAGCAGGGCATTCGCTGCTGCGAACGTTTTGGATTACGATTCGGCAAGTTCCGTAAACTATAACACGATCCTCGGCCGCGCGACCGACTACGGACTCCTTGTCGGTACGATGAACCAGACCGGGCATATGGAAACCACCTTTGCGACAAACAAATACATCGGCGAGACGAACAACGACGTCGATCTTGCCGGCGAAGCACCTTCCAACATAATAATCGCATCCGTCGAACCGGGCAGCCATCCTATTTTCGGTAAAACCAGATCTTCCGTATTCAACATCTACACCACCAAAGAAATCGCAAATATCATTGAATTTGACGAGAACTTCAATAAAGGAGCCGCAGCTTTCAATAATGGACAGACCCCGCCTTCATACTCAGGATCTCCTTCTGTCAATTTCCATTACCAAACAGATACTGCCCTCATGGAAAATGTCAACAAGATGCTCGAGCATACCAAGCAGCAGTCTGATATGCTGGCAGCCAAGCCCTCTGTCGATGTGTCAAAGCTTCTCAAAAACGGAAACGTTCTTGACCTCTCTTCTGAAGAGTACAAGGGCGCTACGATATATGTCGACGTTCCTGCAGGAAGCACGATAGAGACTCTGCTTCAGGGCGCTGATGCTCTCACGATAAAGAAATATCCTTCCACCAATGTTGTTTTCAATCTTAGGGATACGAATCTTACGATCAACAAATTTAAGGTTGAAGTACTGAACGATAACGGTACCACGAAAAAGACGATCACATCCGGTGACCAGCAGCATTCAGGTGATTATTCTGAACACGATGCGGATATAGAGGAATATATCTGTAAGAATATAATCTTTAATGCACCCAACGCTACCAAAGCTAAAGTCATGAACACAGCAGGACTTTTCCTGTTCCCCAAGAAAGCGGATATCATTGTAAATGCAGCCGGCGGCTGGCTTGCAACTCCCGGTAAAGTAACGACCGAAGGTGAGTGGCACTTTTTCTACCAGGGCCGCTCCAAGGATATCAACACATCAGAGAAGGCCTCTTTCCATTTTGCTGCCTACAAGGCATTTACCACCGAATTCAGAGGCGAAAACACAGAGCGTTTAACAAACATATATGCCGGAAAAGACGAGTACACGTTCTCTTTCACGGAAACGGGATCTGACTACAATACAACGGGTCTTACGGGCACTACCGTAAAGACCGATGAGAACGGCTACCTTTTCTTCCCGAGCCTCAGCGTCAATATTGCAGACGTAGATCCCCTCAATCCTCAATACCATTACTATGTGATCAAGGAAACTGCTGTCAGTTCCTCTTCAGGCATGGATGCTCCTTCAAACGGAGAAATGAGGATGAAGGTTAAGGTTGAGAACAATAGCGGAGTTATTAGGTTTACGATCGACCACGTTACATACCTTGACAGCAATCACAACGAACCTAAAAACATTTATAAAGAAGAAGCCGGAATAGTAATGTCCGGTACCGAGTTCTCGCTTGGCGCTTTCATCAACAAGGTTACCATCGACAAAGCAAAACTTTCCGTAACAAAGGAAGTATATATTGACGGCAACAAGGCTGGAGCAGACAATGCCACAGTCCGGGATGCCGAGTTCAAGTATTACCTGAAGAAGGGCAACCAGTATGTTCAGGACTTACAAGGCAAGCTTGGCGGCAATCCTCATGAATTTAAGATCAAGAACGGTAAGATCGATAAATTTGAGAATCTGAATCTCGGTGAATACGTTATCGAGGAGATCAAACCCGGCGATCTGACCGGTCTGGATTATTCAGGTAACAGCATAACTTATGCAAATGCAACTTCCAGCGGATCAACAGTTACACTTGCAAAGGATGACAATGCTTCTGCAACGATAAGAAATGATTACACAACAGTAACTATAACCAATAATCACAGCCTGCAGATCACTAAGAGAGCCACAGGACTTACGCCTTCATATAAAGACAAGGAATATAGAGTCAGTGTCAAAACCAGTGACGGCAGATACGTTCAGTCTCTGAACGGTACGATAGGTACCGCTGAACACTATTTCACGGTCAAGGCCGGTCAAACGATCAAGATCATAAACCTTCCTTCCGGCGGTTATGTGATCAGCGAGGATACCCAGGATGCAAGCGTTATTAACTATGATCTGACCACATCAGTTACATCCGATTATGTAAATATATCCGATACCGAAAACAATGCCAATGTTGAGGTAAAGAATGATTACACACAGCAGAAGGGTAAACTGTCCATAAGGAAGACTTTCAGTATTTCCAACCCTGTAACCGACAACCTGAAATTCGTTATTACAGGACCTGAAAACTTCTCAAAGGAAGTAGAATACAGCAAATTTACAAACGGCGTATATACACTCCCGGAGGATCTCCCCTGCGGCGTATATACCGTTTCCGAAGTTGGCGCAGACAGTACTGCTCCTGTCGGATACTTCTATTTCAAAACATATTCCGGCATGGACAACCCTAACTATGATTCCACGGAATGCACTGTTACAGTGTCTAACAATCAAACGGTTACGGCAGCCTTTGATAACCGCTATAACGAACAGCAGTATGGCAATCTGACCGTACACAAGTTTGTTCAGAGGGTAGGAAATATCAGCGGCATTCCGGATACTTTCAAGATCGCAATCATCAACTCCGACGGAGAATACTACGATCCCGCGCAGAGTACTGATACAAAAGCTGTATTTACAGCCGCTGCAAAATACTGCACTATCACGACCGTCAATGATAACGGAACATTTACGGCAAGCCATCTTCCTGCCGGATCATACAGATTGATCGAAAACCGCGATGGAACCGAGGTTGCAGGCGCAGTTCTTACCGTAACCGGAGAAGGTTCTGTTAATGTCATCGGCAATCAGGGTAAAGATGTATATCTTTATAATAGATACACCACGTATAAACTGACTGTCAGGAAACAGGCCAGCAACGCTCCTTATACCGGAAGCACTTATCAGATCGCGGTTAAGAAGGGCGACAGCTATGTCCAGGCTGACGGTTCCATGAATAGCAAAGTGCATTACTTTGATATTACTGCCAACGGAAGCCTGACCATTCCTGTACAGCAGAGCGGAACGTATGAAGTATTTGAGAAGAATGAAAACATTTCCGAGAATAATTTCTATGAATTGGTAACTACTTATAAAGTAGGAGACGGCGAAGCTGCTTCAACACATCCTTCGATCGAAATTAATGATACAAATACAAGCTATGACGTCACGGTAATCAACACATATACACGTAAGACAACAAAGGGTTACATCGATCTCACAAAGACGATCTCCGGCGACGTAACTCAGGAAGACCTTGATAAACTGACATTCACTGTTAAGGATTCA
>OCVV011195957.1_pt1 | contig 11413 bp, 13 predicted proteins | sample 1539721 | NCBI WGS metagenome assembly OCVV01 (sample SAMN02144230, study PRJEB22623) | gut metagenome | biome: sheep rumen | host: Ovis aries | place: New Zealand | reverse complement strand
GCGACGCACACGTTCAATGTATATCAGGTCTATTGTCTTACAGTCGAAAGGCATTATCTCTTCCCTGAATTGATGTAGTTCGTCATCTGTGAGGTTGGGAATATCCGCAGCTATGGCTTTTATGAGTTGCCGCTCTTCATCGGAGAGTTCTGTATCAAGAATGTCTCTTCATTCCTTTCTATTAGACGTTAATTGGTAAAATTTATTATTCATAATTGTTTCAAACTGCTCTGGGATTAGAGTATCTTTGAGATTTGATATACACAGTCGGATATAATCCGCTGTTGACATATCCTTATAAAATAGTAAGTTTATTGGCGCATCCGTCCCCCAAAGAGCTCTTTCCGCAAGGCCATTGTCACATAAAAATCTAACATTTTCAGCAGGCATAAATGCAGTGTCTACACGAACATTGGGACATTGTGAAAGCACTCCTATTGCTTCGTCAATTGGACATCCATGTGCCAAGACAAAATCTAAATCATTATTTTTTTGACATATGTCCATAAATACATTTGCATGGCATTCTTTAAAGTTTCCAGTATGAAACAAGACAGGAACTTCCAGCCATCGTGCTATTTCTAATGAATTATGAAGTAACTTACGATTATAGAACCATTCTCGGTGTGCCATCCAGTGCATCTTCACTCCTTCCCACTTTATCCTTGAATGGAGCATGTAGCTGATTCCCCAGGTTTTCATCATCCGTGGAGTTATCCAAAGAATAGGATGAATGCGTTCGCCTCCAAATCGAATGAGTTCGTGCAGTTCTTTAACTACGAGCTTATAGAGTTCTGCACATGTGGATGTACTTGAAACAACTATCTCATCGATACCTGCCTCCTGTTCGGCTTTCCACACTTCCATGGGTGTGTGGTAACCATCAGTGTACCAACCTACATGTACATGATTGTCAGTTAGCATTAAATGTATTTCTCGAGAACTTTTCGAATTATGGTTGCATCCCATGATTCAGCGGTTTGTGAACCTTTAAGAGAATCAATTTCGGTTAGAATATCTTCAAGTCTTTTTATTCTTACCTCCTTCTCTTGGTTGTCTGTTAAACTATCAAGTTCTGTAAAGCTTAAAAGCTTATGTACTGTAACCAAAGAACTTTTTACAAGTTCCAACTCATTGAAATCCATAGACGTGATACTATATAAAGTCGTATCATCATTGTGCTCTATTTTCATAATAACCCTTTCTCTTTGTATTCTTCTACAAGCCTTTTATTTAGGAATGCCACTTCACAAAAATGTTTGTTAATTTTAAACATGTCACCACCAGACTCATTATAATTTCGTACTAAACATCGAGCACAATAGTCTCTTGCGTCACACTCTAAACATTGAGGGAATGATGCCTGTGTGATTTTTCGTAGTTCTTTCACGCGCTGACTATTTTCCCATATTTCTTGCAAAGATTCCTTATATACATTACCCAATACATATGATTGCCATCCTGCACACGGATATACATCACCGTTTGCTGTGATACAACAGTTATCGTAGCCCACTCCACAAATTGGCTGTTTTTTTAGAGTTTCACTGTTACGTTCATTTGTGGAAGAAGCATGTGTTTTGATTTCCTCTCGATAGATGGCATTGTGATCCAAAATATCCCTTAGCAGATGTTCTGTTTCATCTAATGATAATCTATTTGCTAGATTATCGGTATTCAAATCAGAACGTGCCATCATGATAAAGTCCGTTTGGGCTTTAATTTTTAACGAATGGGCATATTCTAAGACTTTTCCGTATCCCAGCCTATTCGCTTTCATTATTGGACAACTTATTTGGACAGGTATATCAGCTTTAACAAGTCTCTCAATAGCCCTTTTAGTTTTTTCAAATGATCCTTTTACGGTTGTAATATAATCATGAATATCAGGATCCATAGAGTAAAGAGAAACTTGTATAATTGATATGTTCAACTCCTTTAGAGGTTGAATATGTTCTTCTTTTAATGATATAAGATTTGACAAGATAGATATCATCAAGTCTTTTTTCCTGCAATGCTTTGCAATGTTAATAAGGTCTTTATGTAAGAATGCCTCTCCACCAGAAAGTGTTACATGAATTCCTCCCATAGAAGCAAATTCATCTATGATTGTTTTTACTTTCTCTATTGGCATGTCAAAACCGTGATTTTTCTTTTCGTTCGGAATGTAACAGTGAATGCAACGTTCATTACACCTGCTAGATAATTCAAACTGAAGGCTATGTATTAACGGTTTCCCTTGTACTTCATTTAAAAAGAAATCCTGAGTATTTTCAGAAACGTGCTCGTCTGTTACCTGATAGTAATCATTAATAAATGTTTTGGGATTATCTAGTTTATAACTAAAGAGCAAATCTTTAGAATCTAAATCTTCGATAGTGTCTCCAATCACAACGAATCCATCTCTTGCCAGGCTGTTGACAAATAACGAATAATCAGCTTTTAAAGTATTATAATCCACGTTTTTGTATAATAACATCAGCCTTTTTATTATTTCATCTATATCTTGTGGAACTCTTGAGATTTCTCTCAACCAGTCTGCGCCATATTCGTCATACATTCTGTCATGCCGTGTCAGTTGATTCGTTATATAACCGTATTTTTCCGTCGTTCGTATATAGCTGTTTATTGATTGCCTTATATACATAATATTTATTTGTTATGCCGTTAAAAACAAACGTTATTATAAGATCTGCTAAAGAGTTAAAGAGCGGGAGAGAATCTCTCCCGCTTAAGCTAATTTAGAAAACTCTTTCACAAGCTCTAAGACACGCATAACTGCGAGGGTCACCTGCAGATGGGCAACCTGCAGCATACGATCCCGTAGGAAGATTTTTTGCTAACAATTCAGCTTTTTTGTAATTTTTCATAACTTATAATATTAATTAATGTTATGCCTACTCCCTTTTAAGCGTTTCGGCTTCCTCTTTTTTCATTATTATCTCTAAATCCTAAACACCCCCCCATGCAATTATGTGATACATAATAAATACACTGATAGCAGTTATTAGAAATGTTGGGATGTTCTATTGTGGCATTGTCAATACTAGTTTTATAATATTCATACAAATCCATGATATTATTAAATGAATTAATATTCACTTTGGAAGTTTCCGACATGCCGAAACATCTAATAGCATTTAAGTCTGGAAGAATATCTATTACAGGATTACATACAAAAGTTTCGGAGGAAATATTTGAAAATGTATTTTTATGAATGCGTGATTGGGAAACTATATAATCACGCTCATCGTTTGTCCAAATACATAATGGAAGAGTATTGCAATCATAATATGGGACTATATCATTTGACAAAAAATCTTGAATTATTCGCAAGACTTTTTCTTTATGATTTCTGTAGTAGGTATAAGCATCTGTTGACACTTTAGAGAAGTCAGGTACGGTTAATGAAATTCGAATATCTTTCAGGGAAAGCTTTTTGAGAAGAAAAAAGATAAAAGAATAATCATTGCAATCATCATAAATGTTAAGCCCTAAAGAAAATGAATCGTGCGACTTTATCGTATTTAGAAGTTCTAAATTTGTTACGAGTTTGGTATAGGCCTTGTTGCCTATTTGTGAAGGAGAATTACAATTAATTAAAAGCTCAACTTTAGGATGTTTCAAAATTTCCCAAAAGCGATCAATTAGAAGGCCATTTGTAAAGACTATTATTTTTGTAACACTTGTATTAGATATTAAATAGCTAAGAAAAGTGTCAAATTCGGGATGAATTAAAGGCTCACCTCCGATAACACCAACACGCGATTCTCCAGAACTAACAATAAAGCCTACTGCCTTTTTAAAATCCTCAAAGGACATATTTGTCTTTGTTTTATTGACAAATTCATTTGCAAAGCAATATGGACAATGAAGATTACATCGATATGTGATTACAATATTTGGCATACTGTCGAAATGATAGATATTGAAATATAATTCAATCAAAGGTTACAACATCCAGCTCATCTGCGTCAATGCCCTCTTGGGCGGCACGCTTGTGAAGGACTTCCGTTCTTTTTCTGTTATTTCTCCATCAATAACAATTGCCTCAATAAGGTTCTCTAATTCTTCTGAATACATACGCTTAATTTGTTTAGTTTTTATTTTGATACTTCTTAATAATAGCCTACTCTTTTAAGGATTTTTGGCTTCCTCCTATTATATGTCATTAAACTCACATGTGTTTTATTGTAGTGTGATTGTTGCCACTGTTTCAGCGTGTTCCTCTAACATCTGCAAATGTCCAGATGACATGTTCTGACTTAAAACAGATAGCATCTCTTCTGTGACCTGAATCTGTACTATCCCAAATAACATTGTCTATGTCATCAAGGAACTCGAAAGCTTCCGGAACTTCACAATAATAAGGGTCTTCAGAATGGAATAACTTCAAATCTTTCTCCTGAATGTCATACCAGTTGTATTTATCCAGAAGCGAATCACAATCGCTGATGAAACCTTCTGACGAAACTGGTTGGTATTCAATTCTGTATAGTATGCGGCAGAATAGTCCTGCATAGTAAGCATAAAACAATTTCTTTTCCCTTTCTTCTGAACTATCCCATGTACTGTATAAACTTAAATCTCCTTTGTTAGCCTCGCAAAACAAAAGGATAGGAAGAATACGTTTGCGTAATGTCTGTGTGTTGTTTTCCATATGTAAAAAGATTAAAGTGATATACAATTTCAAACTTTGCTTAGGCATTAATTATATTTCGACCGCAAATATATTTTTTTCATTTGACATCTCTTATGTCATTTTTATGTCATTTGCAACAAGAACATATTTATTGCAGAATCATTATCCTTTATTTGGAAATATGAAGGAAGATAGTGTATCTTTGCAGGGCGAAAGAAAGATAATACCAAGTTATGCAAAAAGAATACAGGAAACTTTGTACGGAGATTGAGCACAAGGTGGGAAAGGCTATTCAGACACCAACAGACTTCGAGTGGTTGGAAGAGAAAATCATGGCGAAGGTAAAGGAACGTATCAGCGCTTCAACGTTGATGCGCATCTGGGGCTACCGACAGGGTGTAAGTACAAGACAAACGACTCTGGATGTCTTGGCACGCTTCTTGGGCTATGCCGATTATATAACCTTCTGCCAATGGGCTCCTGAAAATAATGATGAGCCACAAAGCGATGAGGTGATGGCCTGTCATCTGCGTACGGCAGATATGACTGCCGGGCAACAAGTTGAGTTGTCGTGGTATCCTGATCGCAGGTGCTTAGTTCAGTTGCGCAAAGATGGCCTGTATGAAGTACTGGAGGCGGAGAACACAAAACTCAGTGTGGGTGACACTTTCAGGTGTGACATTTTCATCGAGAGCGAGCCTTTGTACTTGAGTCAGCTAATACATGAAGGGCGGCCACCTATGGTTTATGTGGCAGGCAAGAAAGACGGAATACGGTTTCAATTGAAAAGGTGAAAAGTTCTTGGATGCTTTAGCACCAAGGCGCGATTGTAGTCGCGGAAGAAAAGTTGAGAAGTTCTTGATTCTCACCTATTAGCCTTTTCACTTTTGGATATCAGGAACTTTGCTTGGTGGACGATGCTGTCGTGCCAGGCTTGCCAGCGGTCGAGCATCTTGCAAAGAATATCTTTGCGCTCAGACTCGCTAAAATCTACAAACTCGTTTTCAGCATAATCGTAAATGAAAGCATTGACCGAAAGTATCTTCTCGTTGACCTCGGGGTCGAGATATTCCCAACAAGAAAGTGTGTCTATATGCTGTGTAAGCCCTGTGGCGGCTATGCTGTCCTCGAGTTGCGCCAAAGCGTGTGAAGTGGCTCTCGGAATGCGGTTCTGCATATAGTTTGTATGTAATAGAGAACCTATAATGGCTAGGAACATTAAAGTTGGTATAAGAAGTACAATAGCCCAGCGCAGACGAGAACGACTACGCTGATAGCGAGCGATATCTGCTTGCAAAGCGGCAATATTGGCATAGCGTTGCTCGATAGGGAGTTGGCATCGATGGGCTATCTTCTTGAATATTGAAGATTGATGATTGAATATTGAAGGATTCCCCTTTAGTAGCTCGTCGAGGATGACACCAAAGGAAAAGATGTCGTTACGGACATCTGGTGTGGTGGCAGTGGATTGCTCTGGCGAGATGTATTTGCGTGTGCCTGATGGTTGCTTGAGGATGGCGTGGCTGTCGGTGTCAGCCAGGGAGAAGTCGATAATTTTGACATGATGCCCATTATGAGTGAGCATGATGTTGGAGGGCTTCAGGTCACGGTGTGTGATGCCTACAGCATGCATGTAGGCAAGGGCATCGAGGAGCTCGTTGATAATTGAAAATTGATAATTGACAATTGAAGATTTGCTCTGAAGGAACTCAGCCAATGTTTCGCCGTCGATGTATTCGAGGATGATGCAGGGTCCTACGGAGATGAGCTTGCCCTCGCTGTCGGTGTAGTCTGCCAGATGTTCCATCCCTATGCAATCAACGATGCCCGGGTGCTGCAACTGCATGAGCACTTCCACCTCTTTGTTCAGCATCTGAAGATGGAATTCACTGTTACGCAATGCTGGGGGCAAGGCTTTGAGTAAATACCACCGACCGAACCGCTTAGCACGATAGAGCTGATGGCTCTCTGTCTCCTTCACAAGACTAACTTCTGTGAACTGATGACTGAGGTGCTGTATTGCCTCTTCAGCAAACTCAGAGAAAGAGTTATCGCAAGAATTACTATTTGACAATTTACTACTTATTTACAATTTAATGGGTTTCTTTGTATAGAGGAAGTATCTCCGCATGATAGCGGAAGCGGTTGGTCAGCGGACTATATTGGTAGTGTTCGACTGCCTCTGCTGGTACAACGAGGGTTGCTGTGGCATAAGTTATCTCATCGAAGGTTCCAAAATAATTTTCTTCTGGCGGTTGAGATGACAGGAAACGGACACGTCGCACCTCTGTGCAGCCAATGAAAGCCTGAGGATAGATGCCTCGTATTCTGTCCGGAATTGTAATTTCACGCAAGGAATTGCATCCTGCGAAAGAAAGGTCGGAGATGTACTTGACAGTATTGGGGATATGTATATATGTCAGTTTTGGACACGATTGGAAAGAACCACGTGAAATCCAATTGACAGAAACTGTTTGTCCATCAGGCATTGTTATACTGTCAGGTATGACAAGTTCGCCCTCAATATTAGCATCAACACACGGACATCCATACTCTTGGCTGCCGGTACCACATCCCCATCCGAATTGCTTATCAATGAGGAATTTCATCTGGATGTTGCCTCTTCCGTAAGGCACACTGGCAGAGAAGCCTAATTGGTCTTTTTCCAAGGTATAGCCAATTCCGCAAAAAAGCAACATCAAAGTGAGAAATATGATAATCTTCTTCATTTCGTTTGCAAAGATACGCATATATAATAACGTGCCGGCCGCTGCCGACTGCCTTGTCTCTTCAGCCTTCTTTACATGAAAGGGCGGAATGACACAGGTATTGCACCACAAATTTACGGAATAATTCAATATGAACAAAGAATTTGACGAATTATTTTATAAGAAAGGTGTTGCCAACCTCTAGTAGTTCTCATGTCAACCTCTATTCTATCTATATAGCTGCTCACGGGGAGCTCCTATGTTCCTCCTATTGTTGTCCGCTATATGTACGGTACTTGTTCGGTACATGTGTAGGAAATATTACCTTGCCGTTTGCTTGTTCCATTGGAGATCTTTACTTAATCAAAATTTCGAAGACAGCCTACATATATAGTATAAAATTCAGGTTTGGACGGGCGCTCCAACATATCAGGTCGTGTGCTCTAATATATTGGGGCGGCCGCCCTAATATATGCGGGCGGTCGTGTTGGAACGAAATTGACGTGTCGATTTGCCCAGATTGACGTGTCGATTTACCCAAATTGACGTGTCGATTATAACGAATCCTTGTGAGGTTTTTTGCAAGTCGTCGTGAGCCTTATATGAAAAAATATATTCTCAGATTTGTGAATTTCAGATAATGTTCGTAACTTTGCAGCAGATTATCAGACAATAATGGTTGTAGAGGGAACTGAAGACAGAATGATTGCCAACAACCTGGAACCATATTACCTCACGCATCCTGGCGAGGTAATCAAAGATGAGCTGGAGGCTCGTGGCATTAGTCAGCGGCGCTTGGCACAGGAGATTAGTGTGCCGCCAAGCCAACTGAACGAGGTACTGAATGCCAAACGACCTTTGAGCGCAGAAATGGCTTTGCTCATTGGTCAAGCCCTTGGTCTCGACGCGGCTCCCCTACTTTCACTGCAAATGAAATACAATCTCATAGCGGCAAAACGTGACAAGTCATTCTTTGAACAACTCAAGAAAATCTCAAGGATTGCTGCCGTATTCTAATAAATATGATTATACAACACTGACATTCATATGAAGAAATCACTATTCATACTGCCACTTTTTGTGTTCCTGGCTGGGTTGCTCTCGTCTTGTTCGCAAGCTGAGACTTATGCCGAACAGAAAGACAAGGAATACAAAGCCATCAATTCGTTCCTCAGTCGCGACATCGTGGTGCGCGACAGGGACGGCAACGTCGTTTGCAACGTAGGCAAGATAAAAACCATCAGCGAGGAGACGTTCCTTGCCCAGGACTCGACTACCGACCTGAGCCAGAACGAATATGTGCTGTTCAGCAACTCGGGCGTCTATATGCAGATTGTGAGGAAGGGCACAGGCGAAAAGCTCGAAAAGGGCAAGACGGCTCGCGTCATTTGCCGCTTCATCGAATTCAACATCTTGGGCGACAGCATACAGCTCCGCAACAACACCAACTACTGGCACCCAAGCCCCGACATCATGAAGATTTCCAACAACTCGGGAACCTTTGTGGCTGACTTCGACAAGGAGATAAACGGTGGCGGCGCCATGTACAACCAATATGGCAGCACCAGCGTGCCAAGCGGATGGCTCATTCCTTTCAGCTATATTCGCATCGGACGACAAGACAGCCCCGAAGATGGCATTGCAAAGGTGCGACTTATCGTGCCCCACAGTGAAGGTCACGTCAGTGCCTCGAGCAATGTCTATCCCTGCTTCTACGAGCTCACCTTCCAGAAGATGAGAGACTAGAGTTAATTCAAAATTTATAAATTCAAATTTCAAAATTGGCTATGCCGTGAGCCTTCGCCTAAGAATTTTGAATTAACTCACCCTTTCTTGTTTTGAATTTTGAATTTATTAATTTTGAATTCTTTATATTTTCATTTCCCTTTCTGCCAGTCGCGATGCATCTATTGTGACTTCTACTCCACTACCCTTGGGAAGGACGTTATGGCTTCTTACGTCAAAGCCCTCGAAAGGGAGATGCTTCTGCGAAGACATTATATAAAAGGTACGCGCGTACATACTATATATTTAGGGGGCGGGACGCCCAGCCTCTTGCCCCCCCTCTTGCTTCACGAACTCTTCAATGAAATCGACCGACTTTTCACGATAGAAGCCAATGCGGAGGTAACCATCGAAGCCAATCCCGACGACGTTACGCCCGAATGGCTGAGGAATCTTTCCGGAACACCCGTCAATCGCATCAGCATGGGGGCACAGACGTTCAACGACAAACTCCTGAGTTTTCTTGGGCGCCGCCACAACAGCCAGCAAACCATTGATGCTGTGAAGGCTTGCAAAGAAGCTGGGCTCACGAACATCAGCCTCGACCTCATCTATGGACTTCCTGGGCAGTCGTTTGATGATTGGAAACATGATGTGGAACTGGCCCTGAGTCTCGGCATCAAGCATCTCAGCGCCTATTCACTCTCGTATGAGGAAGGAACGCGGCTCGATGCGATGCTGAAACAAGGTCTCGTCAGGGAAGCAGACGAAGAATTGTCGCGACAGATGTACGATTACCTGATGTCCGAAACAAGCAAGGCAGGCTTCCTTCATTATGAAATCTCGAATTTTGCCTTGCCCGGATACCACTCCCGTCACAATAGCAGTTATTGGCAAAGTATTCCCTACCTGGGACTTGGAGCCGGAGCACATTCCTACGACGGCGAGCGTACGAGACGAGCCAACCTGCCAGACATCAAAGCCTATATTGAAAGTGTTGAGGGGCAAGGGGCAAGGGGCAAGGGGCAAGATGTACCGCACGAAACAGAGACGCTGAACAATGAATCCCTCTACAACGAGTTTATCATGACACGCCTCAGAACCTCCGCTGGCATTCCGCTTAAGGATCTCTCCCAAGAAGACCGAGATTATTGTCTTTCACAAGCAAAACCACACCTGGAACGCAGCCTTTTATCCATCAAGGACGAGCACCTTTGCCTCACAAAAGAAGGCATATTCACCTCGAATGACATCATAAGCGACATGATGAAATAGGCTTTTATGTTGTTTAACATATTTGCCCGCCCTTGTCATTACAGGAAATAATAGTAACTTTACGCCCAAAATCTGTATTAATCAACATAAACAATAAACGTCATGAAGACTTACAAGACTAATGAGATTAAGAACATTGCCCTTCTTGGCAATGATGGAGCCGGCAAGACGACCTTGACTGAAGCCATGCTCTACGAGGCTGGTGTCATCAAGCGTCGCGGTAGAGTCAGTCAGCACACAACCGTCAGCGACTATTTCCCCGTAGAGCACGAGTACGGCTATTCCGTCTTCAGCACCGTTTGCCATGTAGAATGGAACGGCAAGAAGATTAACTTCATCGACTGCCCTGGCAGTGATGACTTCGCAGGTGCTGCTATCACAGCCCTGAATGTTACCGACACAGCAATCCTGCTGCTCAAGGGAGCTGCAGGCGTTGAGGTAGGTACACAGAACCACTTCCGCTACACAGAGAAGCTCGGCAAGCCCGTCATCTTCCTCGTTAACCAACTCGACGATGAGAACTGCGACTTCGACCAGCTTCTGGAACAGCTCACCAGCATCTACGGTCCGAAAGTTGTGCCCGTTCAGTATCCCATTGAGACAGGCCCGAACTTCAACTCCCTCATCGACGTGCTCCTTATGAAGAAGTACTCATGGGGCCCCGACGGCGGTGCTCCCACCATCGAAGACATTCCCGCTGACCAGATGGACAAGGCAATGGAAATGCATAAGGCACTCATTGAGGCTGCTGCAGAACACGACGAAACCCTCATGGAGAAGTTCTTCGAAAGCGAAGACCTGACCGAAGACGAGATGCGCGAAGGCATCCGCAAGGGCTTGGCCAGTCGCGGTATGTTCCCCGTCTTCTGCGTAGATGCAGTGAAGGATATGGGCGTGCGTCGCCTCATGGAGTTCCTTGGTAATGTTGTTCCTTTCGTTGACGAGATGCCCAAGGTATTCAACTCTCGTGGCGAGGAGATTGCTCCCGACGCTACAGCTCCAACAAGCCTCTTCTTCTTCAAGACCGCCGTTGAGCCTCACATTGGCGAAGTACAGTACTTCA
>OCVV011300293.1_pt1 | contig 11414 bp, 10 predicted proteins | sample 1539721 | NCBI WGS metagenome assembly OCVV01 (sample SAMN02144230, study PRJEB22623) | gut metagenome | biome: sheep rumen | host: Ovis aries | place: New Zealand | reverse complement strand
CCGTGGTCAGCTTCCTGCCGATCATCGTTGTCCTCTTCTTCTTTCTCTCGATCCTGGAGGACAGCGGCTACATCGCCCGCGTCGCCTTCGTCATGGACAAGCTTCTCCGCCGCATCGGCCTCTCCGGCCGCAGCATCGTGCCCATGCTCCTTGGCTTCGGCTGCACGGTCCCGGCGGTCATGTCCACCCGGACCCTGCCCAGCGAGCGCGACCGCCGCATGACGATCCTGCTCACGCCCTTTATGTCCTGCACGGCCAAGCTTCCGATCTACGGGTTCTTCGTGAACGCGTTCTTCCCGAAGCAAAGCTGGCTCATCATCACGGGCCTCTACATTCTGGGCATCCTCACAGCCATCCTGGCGGCCTTCTTCTTCAAGAAGACCCTCTTCAAGGGCGAAGCCGTCCCGTTCGTTATGGAGCTCCCGAACTACCGCTTCCCGAGCGCCAAAAATGTCGCCCAGCTTCTCTGGGAAAAATCCAGAGATTTCCTGCAGCGCGCCTTCTCGGTCATTCTGATCGCGACGATCGTGGTCTGGTTCCTCAAGAGCTTCGACTTCGGCTTCAACCTGGTCAGCGACTCCCACGGGAGCATCCTGTCGGCTGTCTCCGGCTTCTTCGTCCCGCTGATGAAGCCGATCGGCCTCGGCGACTGGCGGATCATCACCTCCCTGGTCAGCGGTTTCATGGCCAAGGAGAGCGTCGTCTCTGTCATGGAGACCCTCTTCGTCGGCGGCGTGACCTCGATCGGCACCCTCTCAGCCGTCTCCATGCTGGTCTTCAGCCTGATATACACCCCGTGCGTCGCCGCGGTGGCCTCGATCAAGCGCGAGCTCGGCGGCCGTTGGGCCTTCGGGGTCGTCATCTGGCAGTGCGTACTGGCCTGGGTCATGGCGCTCATCGTGCGGCTGATCGGCCTTGCCCTCGGCCTCGGATAAGGAGTTTTGAAAATGAACATCTTCGATATTCTGATCCTTCTCATCGTGGCCGGCATCACCGGAGTCACCTACCGGAAATACAAAAAGAGCGGCTCCTGCTGCAGTGACTGCAGCGCCTGCCGCCGTTCCTGCAAAAAATAAAAAAGACCGATGGGCCTCACATCCCATCGGTCTTTTTTTGCATTTTCCTATCTTTTGAGCCTTCACTTTTATTCCATCGCATGCACGAGATTCACCATCATCTCCTGTGCCGGCCTTTCGGCCGATTTCCTCACACTCAAACCTTTATTTTTCCCATCACGCTTCCGATGCTCTCGTGAAATACCAGATCCGCCCTGCCTTCCAGCCTCGTCGGCCCCTTGTTGATGATCACCAGGTACTTCCCGTGATACATGTGGGCGAGCTGAGCCGCCGAGCCGACCTCGAGGGACGTCCCGCCGATAATCAGGCAGTCCGCATACCGGATCCAGGCCGCCGCCTGCTCGTACTCCCTCGCCGGCAGAAACTCCCCGTACAGGGTGACGTCCGGCCGCACAACGCCGCCGCACTCCGGGCAGTGAGGGATCGGCTCTTCATTTTCGAAAATGAAATCCTCCCCGTACTCCCGCCTGCACTTCATACAGTAACTCCGCAGCACGCTTCCGTGGATCTCCGCCACGCGGCGGCTCCCGGCTTTCTGGTGCAGCCCGTCGATGTTCTGCGTGATGACCCCATCGAGCCTGCCCGCCTTCTCCATCTCCGCAAGTTTCTCGTGAGCCGCGTTCGGCCCAACGCCTCTGCTGTCCAGGTTCTTCCGCATATAGGAGAAGAACACTTCAGGCTCCCGCTCCAGGCAGTCGATGCCGAGGAGGTACTCAGGCTTGTATCTCCTGAACTCCCTGTCCTTCTTTTTGTAGAGCCCGTTCTTCCCGCGGAAATCCGGGATCCCGCTCTCCGTGGAGACGCCCGCACCGCCTAAAAAAACGACATGCTCCGACTCCTTCAGGATACGGTTCAGGGCGTCATATTTCTCCTCGCCCTCAAGCGAACGAAAATACTTCTGTTTTTCTCTCTCGGAAAAGAATCTCACAGGTACCTCCCCGTCACACTCTCCTCATTCTCCCTGATCTCCTCCGGCGTCCCCACCGCGACAACTCTGCCGCCCAGCACGCCTCCGCCAGGTCCCATATCGACGATATAGTCCGCATTCCTGATCACGTCGAGATCATGCTCGATCACGATGACGGTCGCTCCCATATCGATAAGACTCTGGAAGACCTTAAGCAGCGTCTCCACATCCAGCGGATGCAGCCCGATCGTCGGCTCATCGAACACGAACACGGAATCCGCCTGGCCTCGTCCCATCTCGCTCGCAAGCTTGAGCCTCTGGGCCTCCCCGCCCGAAAGACTCGGCGTCTCCTCGCCGAGCGTCAGGTACCCAAGTCCCAGATCATGTAGTACCTGAAGTCTTCTCGCGACCAACGACAGGTCCGCGCAGGCATCAAGAGCCTCGTCCACGCTCATGTCCATGAGTTCCGGCAGCGTGTAGCCGCTCTCCGCCTTCTTCGGGATCCTCCGGATGAGGCTCGCCTCCTTCGCGTACCGAGAGCCGCCGCACTCCGGACACGGAATGTCCACATCCGGCAGGAACTGCACATCGAGGCTGATTGTTCCCGTGCCGTCGCAGACCGGGCAGCGAAGCTTCCCGGTGTTGTAGGAGAAATCGCCCGCTTTAAGCCCTCTCTTTTTCGCGTCGCCGCTTCTCGCGTAGACCTTCCTCAGCTCATCGTGCACATCCGCGTAGGTCGCCACCGTGGAGCGCACGTTGATTCCGATCGGCGTCGCGTCGATCAGCTTCACCTGCCGGATCCCCTCCGCGGTGATCGTCTTCACGTGTTCCGGCAGCGTTTTCCCGTGAATCTGTGCCTCAAGTCCCGGAATAAGGCTCTCGAGGATCATGGTGGTCTTGCCCGACCCTGAAACGCCGGTCACCGCAATGAGCCTTCCCTTTGGGAACTGCACCGCAAGCGGCTTCACCGTATGTATCTCGCCCGTCTCAAGGCTGATTGTCCCGAGCGCGAACATCTCCTCCCGCGGAACATGCCGCCTGAGGTCGATAACGCTCTTTCCGGACAGGAAACCGCCGATACGGGAGTCCGGATTATTTTCAATATCGGAAATGCACCCCTCCGCAAGCACCCTGCCTCCCTTAGCGCCCGCCTCGGGTCCCATCTCGATGAGCCAGTCCGCTTCCTTGAGGACATTTGTATCGTGATCGACCAGCACCACCGTGTTGCCGTCCGCCAGCAGGTCCTGCATAACGCCGGTCAATCCCTCCATGTTGGCCGGATGCAGCCCGATCGAGGGCTCGTCCAGCACATAGAGAACGCCTGTCGTGCGGTTTCGGACCGCCCGGGCGAGCTGCATGCGCTGCCGCTCCCCGGTGGAGAGCGTTGACGCGGCCCGGTCGAGTGTCAGATAGGCAAGTCCGAGATCCACAAGACGCTTCGCCGCCCCCTTAAAGGAGGCGCAGATGCTCTCCGCCATCGGCCGCATCTCCTCCGGCAGGGAGGCCGGCACGCCGTCCACCCACGTGATGAGCTCCGCCAGAGTCATCCTGCAGGCGTCCGCCAGCGAGATTCCGCGCAGTCTCGGAGCTCTCGCGGCATCCGACAGCCTCGTTCCGCCGCAGTCCGGGCAGACCTCCTGCCTAAGGAACTTCTCCACCCGCTTCATGCCCTTCTCGTCCTTCACTTTGGAGAGGGCATTTTCCACGGTGTAGGTCGCGTTGAAATACGTGAAATCCATATCGCCCGCCGCGCCGCTGGTCTTGTTCTGGTAGATGATATTCTTCTTGACCGCAGGTCCGTGGAAGACGATCTCCCGCTCTTCCGGGGTCAGGTCCTTGAAGGGCACGTTTGTCCGCACGCCCATCTCCCGGGCGATATCCTTCATCAGCGACCACATGAGGGTCTGCCAGGGCGCAACCGCCCCCTCGTCGATCGTGAGGTTCTCATCCGGGACCAGCGTCGACTCGTCCACCGTCCGGACGATGCCCGTTCCGTCGCATCGCTTGCAGGCTCCCTGGCTGTTGAAGGCCAGCTCCTCCGCGCCCGGTCCGAAAAATAACTCCCCGCAAACCGGACACACGATCGGCCGCTCCGCCGCCACGTTCATCGACGGCGGCGCATAGTGCCCGTTCGGGCACCTGTGGCTCCCAAGCCTCGAAAACATAAGCCTCAGGATATTCAAGAGCTCCGTGCCGGTTCCGAAGGTGCTTCGGATTCCCGGAACCCCCGGCCGCTGCCGGAGCGCCAGCGCAGCCGGCACATATAAGACGTCGTCCATCTGGGCCTTCTCCGCCTGGGTCATGCGCCGCCTCGTGTAGGTCGAAAGGGACTCAAGATAGCGCCTTGACCCCTCCGCATAGAGAATTCCCAGCGCAAGGGAGGATTTTCCCGAACCGGACACGCCGGCGATGCCGACGATCTTATGAAGCGGTATATCCACGTCAATATTTTTAAGGTTATGTACTCTTCCGCCGCGCACTTCAATGCGGTCCGGTGTTTTCATCATATGTCCAGCTCCCTTATCATGTAATTCACCTTGCAGTTACCGGGAATCTACCTTACAATAATATCTTAGCAAATCCAGGAAAGGACCACCCCATGAACGAAACCGATTACTCTCTTCTTCTCGCACAGGCCAAATCCCTCACGGAAGATGTCCCTCATTTCATCGCCAACCTCGCCAACATCGCCGCCCTGATCTACAACACCCTTCCGGATATCAACTGGGCCGGCTTCTACCTCGCCGAGGAAAATGAACTCATCCTCGGCCCCTTTCAGGGCCGCCCTGCCTGCGTCGTCATCCCCTGGGGCAGAGGCGTCTGCGGGACCGCAGCAGCCAGGGGTGAGACCCAGCTCGTCCCGAATGTCCATGAATTCAGCGGTCACATCGCCTGCGACAGCGCCTCGAACTCCGAGATCGTCATTCCGCTGCACAAAAACGGCAGGGTCGTCGGCGTCCTCGACATCGACAGCCCTTCATTTTCCCGCTTTTCGGAAAATGACAAAACCGGCCTCGAAGCTCTTGCGTCATTCCTCGAGGCCGTCGTGTTCGCGTGATTTATACCTTGATCTCCCCCGAGAGGATCTTCTTGTAGTCGATCAGGTTCTCCAGGAGAAGGTTCGGTGTATCGAGCCCGTAGGGGCACTTCGATTTGCATTTCCCGCAGCGGATGCAGTCCTCGATCCTGAGCATCTTCTCCTGCCACTCGGGCGTGAGCCAGTTCGCCGACGGAGCCCGGCGGATCATCTGCCGCATCCGGGCGCAGTCGTTGATCTGGATCCCCACCGCGCAGGGCATGCAGTACCCGCAGCCCCGACAGAAATCGCCCATGAGCTCCTCGCGGTCCTTCGCGATCGCGGCTTTCCTCTCCTCGTTCATCTCCGGCTGCTCCGCGGCAAAGCCGAGGAACTCGTCAAGCTCGCGCTCTCTTTGCACGCCCCAGATCGGAAGGACAGTATCGTGCTCGCACATGAACGCGTAGCAGAGGTCCGCATGGTTTAAGAGACCGCCTGCGAGAGCCTTCATCGCGATAAAGCCCATTTTGTACTCCCGGCACATCTCGACGAGCCTGAGCTCCCTCTCCGTCGCAAGATACGAGAAGGGGAACTGAAGTGTTTCGTAGAGCCCGCTCTCAATTGCCTCCTCCGCGATATGCAGCCTGTGGTTCGTGATACCGATGTGGCGGATCTTACCCTGGTCCTTGGCCTCGAGCGCCGCCTCGTAGAGCCCCGTGCCGTCGCCCGGCTTCGGACAGAACGGCGGATTGTGGAACTGGTAGACGTCGATATAATCCGTCTTAAGGAACGAAAGGCTCGTCTCGAGGTCCTTCCAGAAGTCCTCCGCCGTCTTTGCCATGGTCTTGGTCGCGATAAAAATGTCATTTCTCACATCCGAAAGAGCAAGCCCGATCTTCTTCTCGCTGTCCGAATAGGCCCGGGCGGTGTCAAAATACCGGATCCCGTTGTCATAAGCCTTCCGCAGCAGCATCCCCGCATACTCCTCCGAGACTCTCTGGATCGGCAGCGCACCGAAACCGTTCTTCGGAACCGTGATCCCCGTACTTCCCAGTGTTACTGTCAGCATAAAAATACCTCCTTACAGTTTTCTGATTGATCTGATGAGGATCGGCACCTCCAGGACCGACATCGCGAACCAGCCGGTGAAGCAGGCCCACGGCACCGCCTCGATCCCCATTTTGAAAATGAAAACATACAACATGCAGCTAAGAAACCGCATGCCCATATTTATGATACTTGCGGCCAGGGTGATCTTCATATTTCCGATTCCGCGGAAATACCCCTGGATTCCGTTGGTCAGCGCCGGCATAAGATACATGAGCGCGATCAGCCGGAGGTAAGTCTCCCCCTGCATGAGCACCGGGGCCTCATCCGTAAAGAGCCGCATGCCCGCCCCGTAGAAGAGAAAGAGCAGCACCGAAGCCGTCACTCCGAAGCCCGTTTCCAGCGCCATCCCGACAAAAAAGGCCTTATTTACTCTCTCCTTCTTGCCTGCGCCGTCATTCTGAGCCATCACCGCCGTCATCGCGTTGGCGATATTTCTCCCCGGGATCAGCGAGAAATCATCGATCCGGTTGGCCGCCGCGAAGCCGGCCGTCGCCGCCGCCCCCATCGAGTTGACGATTGCCTGGACACCCAGGATCCCCATCTGAATCGTCGACTGCTGGATCGCGGTCACGCTCCCGTAGGTCACCGTCTTCTTAAACATGGTCCTGTCAAATAAAAACCAGTCCCTCCCCATATTTAAAAACGGGATTTTCCTCACAATATAGAGGTAGGCCAGCAGGCAGCTTAAGCCCTGGCACACCAGCGTACTGAGCGCACACCCGGCGATCCCCAGCTTAAACACCACGACCGCGACGATATCCCCGACGATATTGAGTCCAGCGCTAAGCGTAAGAAAATACAGCGGCGTCACGCTGTCCCCGAGCGCCCGGAGCACGGACGAATAATAATTGTAAATGAAATTAAAGATTAGGCCGAGCCCGACGATCCTGAGATACAGTACCGCCGGCTCGAGGATCGCCTCATCCACCTGCAGGATCCTGAGAAGGATCGGAGCCCCCGGCACAACCGGCACCGTGAGGATCAGGGCGAACACACACCCCGAGACCATGCCGGTGCTGACCTGCCGCCTGAGCCGCTCCGTCTCACCGCTCCCGAAGAGATGTCCGATCAGAACCGCGCACCCAAGGCTGATCCCCTGCATGAACATAATGATGAGGGACATCAGCGGGTTGCTGGTCCCGACCGCCGCGAGCTCTCCGCTGCCGACAAAACGGCCGAGTATGATCGAGTCCACCGCATTGTAGGTAAGCTGCAGGATGTTGCCGGCGATGAGCGGCAGCGTAAACCGAACCAGCAGCTTCAGGGTGGACCCCTCTGTCATATCGTGTGTCATATAAATATCTTTCTGTTATCTGAGTTTCTTGTAAAGCTTAGCGTAGTCAATCGTATCCTTCGGGAGAACGACTTTCAGAACTTCCTCCGTATCTCCGTCCACCATCTTATCAAAGGTTACTTCCAGCGTCCAGTCATATATTTTTCCCTCGTTCAGCACCTGGCAGAGTGCGGTATACGCGCAGGCCTTCCCGGCGATGTACTCGAGCTTCTCCCTCGGGACATCACTGTTCATCCGAATGAGGAGCCCCTGATAGACCTTGTTCATATTGTTAAATGCAAGCCCATACCAGGAATCATACGACCGAAGACTCTCCTCAAGCGCATCAAGCTTCTCCTCATAGATGCGCCTCAGCCTCGAAAGCTCGCGGCCCTTGCCCTCTATGCGCACAGCGCTGCCTGAAACCTCAAGATTTCGATAATAGGCTCCCTCCATAGCCTCAAGTTCGGCTGCGAAAGTCTCCGCATCTGTCCCCAGCATCGAAAGAAGCGTCTCATCGATGAGAACCGTCTCCATCTCCGTACCGTCGTCGAGGTTCAGATCCGTCGCCGCATTGATCACCTCGACATCGATCTCTCCCCGGTCATCATCATAAGAGAAGGAATGCACCTCTCCGTCCTTTCCGACAAAGGAAAATGAACCCCAGTCTCCCGTAAGCACATATCCCTCCTTCTCAAGGATCCGGTAGAGCGTTCCGCAGGGCACACTGTAGTAACTCCAGCCCGCATAGGAGTAGCCCGGGTAAGCCGCCGTCTCCTCTCCGATCCGCCGAATCTCGGTGTTGTAGGGATCTGCCTGAATGACCGCACTTCTCTCCGCTTCGCTGTACTCGTCCATCCGGTCAAGAGCTCCGCTCGATATAGAGTCCATGAGATATCGGCTCTCAGCCGTTCTGAGCTCTTCCGCCGTCTCCTCATCCGTCATCCGGGCATCGAAAAATACGGAATAATCGCTCCCAGCTATCCGCCAATCGCGGGCCTTCCCCGTATCGATTCCCTGGAAACTCAGGTATATTACCGTGTCATTGATCGTCGGGTAAGAATTCGCATGCTCCCGGTAGGCCTTAACGAAGATCGGTCCCTTCTCAAAATCCGCCCGTTGCCCGAGCCCGCACACAATCCTGTGCCTGTAAACCCGGCCGCTTTCGTCTGTCATTTCCTCGATTCTGAAATCTTCCGGCAGCTCAAACGTCTCAAGCAGGACACACTCCTTCTGATATGCCAGATCGTCCGTGATCTGGTTTGTCACCCACTCGAGCCCCCAGTAGTGATCGTCGTAGACATGGAAAATCAAATCTTCCCCCAGCGCAAACGCATCCGTCGACACCGTCCACATCCGATCGGTGTATCCGTCATCTCCTTCGACCTCCACGGGTCCTTCAAGTATGGAAAATGAAGAGATCCCCATCTCCTCCCTGATATATTTTTGAATATCGTCTTCTTTATAGTCTTTTGTGCAGGCCGTAAGGAGCAGCACCATGAGCAGCAGCGCGGCCTTGAGGATTGTTTTTTTCATTTCAGTACCGTCTTTTATAACACATACCTGATTAATACTCACTCTCACGGTTCACCTTCCAGTATCCGGACTTATTTGAACCGACACGCACTATTACCCCATTTTCCTGAAGAGCAGCCATGTTTCTCTTAACTGTCCTTAAAGAAACACCAAGCTCCTCGGAAATCTTCTTTTGCGTGCTTTTTTCATCTCTTCTCAGCATTTCTATTATCTTCTGATTAGTTTCGGTCAGAATACCATCAGATTTCACTTTGGTGCCATTAGTGTCATTAGTGCCATTGGTGCCAATTCTCATGTCACCGATGGCACGATAAACCGTCACCTTTATCCCATCCCCAAATTCCTCAAACTTAGGTTCCGGCAGCCCCATCTCTTATTCTGAGTTATAAACCCCAGTATTTCCTTTTCCGTGTCAGTTTCTGATTGCGCTCTGTGTTCTGTGTTAGTTTCTGTGCTAGTTTCTGTGTTAGTTTCTGTGTTAGTTAATCTAATATCTGCAGCACTTTCGGTCTTCCGCACTCTGTGCAGAACCTGCCGGTGTTCCGGGTTCCGCACATTTCACACACCCAGCCGGTCCCCATTCCGAATCCCATGCCCATGCTCATTCCCATATAAGGGGGCGTGCTCATTCCCATATACGGCCGACTTCCGACGGTGATTTCAACATCATGCTCCGGCATCGTAAAGGTGATCGTCGCAATACTTCCATTAATGGTCACTTTGACGTCGTCGGCATCCACATCGAAGGTGTAGGACATGTCCGTGCCGATGGCGTTGAACGTGACGGTGACGGGCTCACCGGGTTCGTACTCTTTTCTCTCGGAGTTGAAGCCGATTCCGTGATGGTTCTCATAGATCAATTTGAACATTTTTATTTTTTCCTTATCTTTCCTCTGTCATCACATGTTTTTAGGCATCTCATTCTTATATTTAAGCCGATACATACCTTTTCCTTTGCCTTTTACAGGGATGACAGCGCCAATTTCCCGCAGCTTAGCTAACAGATTTCTTCCTGTCCGTTCTGAACAATTAAGTTCTTTTGAAATATATATAGCTCCAAATATCTGGTTAACATCGATTAAATCGTATAACTGATGCAGATTATTCAACGTCGGAGTATTATACTTGTTCTCCTGGCAAAGAGCCATGAAATCATCAATCGGCAGCTTTTCCAGTGAATCGGTAGCTTTCAGGCCATCAATCGGCAACATTTCCGGTGAATCGGCAACTTTTACCCTCTGATTCGGCAACATTTCAAAGGCCGCACTCATCACCGTCGTCTTCAAAATAAACGTACTGTTATTAAAAACCGGATCCGGCAGACCTATCGCCTCCAGCTCCCTGCACATCCGGTCAACGCCCTCACCATACTCCTTCACAAATCCATAGTCCTTCAGGAACGCGGCAATTTTAGGATTCCGCGAGAAGTGAGTGTAGCGTATGTTTTCTTTCTTCACCATACCGGCCAGGGTACCCGGACTATCCACCTCCAGCCGGTCGTCAAACATCTTAATCTGTATGTCCGTGCCTTTAATCCCGTAATCGCGGTGGGTGGCTGCATTAACCACAATCTCGGTACGAACAAACTCACTGTATTCTTCCTCGGTAACGAAGATGCCGTCATGACCGAGATAGGTCTTCTCCTTCATCTGGATTTTAATGAAATCGACTGCTTTCTCCACCTGTTCCAGAATGCGGCCTTCAAAAATCACATCCTTGATCACATTCATCTCTCTGCCGACCTTTGCCTCTGTGCCTTCGTAACGGATAAAACGGATAAACGCACGCGGGAAAAAGAGCTGCGGATTCTTGCCGAACAGCAGGATCGCAGCTACAGAAACCTGATCCTTCCCATTTTTCACCGTGACAAACTTTTTGTTCTCCCGGACATATTCCTCCGGAGACTTTGCGTATCCGATATGTCGACAGTAGCTTCTTACAAAATCCAAATCGAGATCGTCAATGGTGGCGTCTGCAACCGGCTCGTCCTCATAGTAGCGCACGCCCTTGGCGTACATCAGAGTCATACGGTCGTTGAATTCCAGCTTCTTGCTCTTGTCGCCGACACGGAGAAACGCTTCATCCGCATGATTAACATGAAGCATCGGACTGGCTTCGATATGCATCAGAAGCACATGATCCGGCTGGCCTTTGAAATTTATGCACTCTACCATCTCCGTGGTCACCGGAACCGTCGGATTGCAGAAATCTATAGGGGCCCGCAGGATTTCATTCAGCTGTTCTTCATGAAAATCAACACCTTCTATCCTGCGGTGCTTATCCGATATCCCGATAGCAATCGTGCCGCCGTCCGCATTGGCAAAAGCACAGATGGTATCTGACAAATCCGCCGGCCTTATCTGTATGCTCTTCCGGTCAAATATCTGTTTTTCGTTCTTAGAAAGGACTTCTTCAATCGTCATTAGCCGCTCTCCTTTATCCTACAGCGCCTTCTTCGGGCAATTCCTCACGCACTCCATGCACAAAATGCACTCC
>OCVV011340823.1_pt1 | contig 11415 bp, 15 predicted proteins | sample 1539721 | NCBI WGS metagenome assembly OCVV01 (sample SAMN02144230, study PRJEB22623) | gut metagenome | biome: sheep rumen | host: Ovis aries | place: New Zealand | reverse complement strand
GCAACCATCGACGGCAAAGAGCGTAAGTATGTCATAGGTAAGAACAAAGAAGAATATGCAATGATAGAAAAGACTGGCATTGCCAATCTTACTGCTGAGCAACTTAAAACAATGGCAGAGATATATTTCAAATTACAGGTTATTTCTCAATGGGATCAGTATTTGTGAAAAATTGGTGTATTTTGCCTTTAATTGTGCTGAAAATGTGAAATAGTAGCCAAAATACAACTTTAAGGTTGGAATATTTGCTTATTTCAACCTTTATTTGTATTTTTGCAACCATAAAAGTAAATAGAATGATAACAAAAGAAGAAGTTCAGAAGTTTTTGAATCAGTTTCACGAGAAAATGAAAATCTTCGGTATCATCTATCGAGATGATCGTGGAAAGAACCAGAAGACGCTCGAAGAACTGGAGATAGTGCCATCATATAGAAAGGTGGTAATAGAAAGCCTTGTCGTGGAGGATTATGTACAAGGCCCCGTAGTAGATGAGTTGAATAAACTCGGAGAAATGTGGGTCTTTGGAAAAGATGTGAAAGGGCGTGAAGTATATATTAAAATAATGATTGGTGGGGTAGGATGTCAAACCATTTGTATCTCATTCCATATAGCAGAGTATCCGTTGGTATATCCATTTAAAACTGAGGAGGAGTAATTATGAAGAGTCCATTTACAGGTAAAGAAATGAAGCGAGTGTACGAGAAACGTACATGGAACTTCCGAGGTGAACAGTATGAGTATGAGCATATTGCATGGCTGTGTGAGGATTCAGGCGAACAGTTTACTGATGATGAAAGCGATACGGCTGGATTTGTTCAGGTAACTAATCAGTATCGGGCGAAGTATGGTATTCCATACACTGATGAGATTATTGCAGTTCGTCAACGGTACGGAATAAGTGCCGCTAAGATGTCACTGATCTTAGGTATAGGTATTAATCAATACCGTTTATATGAGCAAGGAGAAGTGCCGAGTGTATCTAATGGTAGGATGATACGCTCCATCATGAATCCAAAGGTGATGCTGGTGATGGTGGAAAGTTCCAAGAACGAATTGTCAGTATCTGAATACGAGAAGATTATTAGTAAGGTGCAAGCCATTATCGCAAGCAGTGAGACTTATAAAATGGAGCAGTACGAGACAAGAAGGATATTCACTACGCCTCGTGGAGTAGATAATGGATATGCACAACTTTCTTTGAGCAGGTTGAAGAATATCATGCTATATATTTTAAATAGGTGTGATGAAGTTTGGTGTACCAAGATGAACAAACTTTTGTTCTATACCGATTTCATGTCGTATAGAGAGCGTGGTATGGCAATGTCAGGTTTGTCATATCGAGCCATTGACTTTGGGCCAGTTCCTGAAAGATGGGATAGGGTATATAGCGAGTTTCCTGAGGTGAGGCAAGAACTTCGTCAGGTAGGTGACTTTGTTGGTAGTGTACTGATTGCTTCAGCGGAACCGGACTATGCTATGTTCACTGACGCGGAACTAAAGGTGCTTGATTCCATCTGCACTCATTTTAGTAAAATGTCATCTCGTGAAATATCTCGAATCAGCCATGATGAAGATGCCTGGCTAAATCATCATGAAAAACATGAGCATATACCATTTGATGATGCATATATGATTAAGGCAATTTGAAAAGACATAGAAATGAATAACTTGAACGAAATATATGTAGCCACAAAAGATAAAGAATACGTTTTGGCAAAGATAGAAGGTCTATGCCAAAAGTATAATAGCCGGAATGGGGTAAACTATGAGCAACAAAAAGCCTTATTCAGAAGCTATTGCCATGATACGGTTGAAGTCTTTCGTGAATGTTTTGAGACAACCATGTTAGGTATAACCCGTTGTATTAGTAAAGTAGAAAGGTTTCGAAAACTCGACAATATTGATATAGGTGCAGCGACACTGGTAATACTTAAGATGCTTGTAGATTTGAAAGAGCTAGTATCATCAATGATACCCATCAAAGACTTGCCTTCATGTAAGAATCTGATAGGATTATCTGCAGAAGATTTGATTGCCAAAGCCAAAGACTTAGTGAAAAATGATATCGTGAAAGTCGGTGCTGGAGCAATACTTCTTGGCTCTAAAATCAATGATGTCATAAAAATAGAAGATGTCAAAGATTACTATCACAGAAATTTGGAGGAATTACAGAATGAGATAAAACTAAAAGGCACCCTAGCGAGTTTTATGGAGCAATTTTTGCTTGATAAGTTTAATGCCGAAATCGGCTATTGTAATCTTGCTTTGGTCAAGGCTGGGATAGGTATTACGGATGAGTTGAAGGATATGGCAGAAATAGGCAGGAAGCATATAGACAATTTTGAGAATCTATATAGAAACGAAGACGGAAACTTGTTGTTAGGCTAATATTAATGTAAATTATGTCTCAAAATAAAACGAATAAGCCTGGTGTTGAATCTTTATTGAATACAACATCGATAAAGTCTATTAAATGGTTACCAATTCCTATTGACAAGTATCGATCGCAAATGGAAAACGGTTATTTTTCAGGAATGCAGTTCCATTTTAAAAGTAACATTGCATATAGTCTTCAACATCTGGAGTTTCTTGAAATCATTTTAAGAGATTTGACTCTTACATCTGAAATTTATACCCAGATGGTTAAAGATTATGTTATAACCTCAGTCTCAATTATTGAAATGTTATTTTTCCAAATCGCGAAGCATGAGGGGAAAGTAAAAAATATTGAATGGAGGCAAATAAAATCACGAGATAAAAAAACATATTATGATAATGGGAAAAGGTATAGAGTGGCTGAGGTCATATATGAGAAATTGGATTCCCCAGAGGAAACAATTCCGACATTTGAAACTCTAATTCAGATTGTTAAAGATAATGATTTCCTGAAAAGTACTGATATGAGGAAATATAGACCAATATTGAAGGTGTATAGGCAGTTGAGAAACAAAGTGCATCTATCTGCTGCTACATCACAATCAGAAAGTGACTATAATTCTTTTGATTGGAAAGTCTATCTACGCGCCAAGATATTGCTCTTTAGTATTTTGAATGATACATCTTTTGGAATGCCAGCCCAACATCCTATTTTTACAAAATTGTTAGAAGTGACGAAACAACAAATAAAACATTATAGAGATACTTCTAGTATTACTTATAGATGGATGGATTAACAAAACGAGCCATAAATTCGCTCCATTTTGTGTTGCAGTAATATATGTCGCTTCTGAACAATATACAAATGACAATGTCAAAAGCAGAAGTCAAGAAATAGATCAAGTCACTGGAACGTAACTCATTGGAAGAGTTGGTGATGGACTTGTATTCGGCTCGTAAAGAGGCGAAGGAGTATCTGGAGTATGTGATAAAGCCTAACGATAATGGCAAGTTGGAAGAGTATCGGGAGATTATCACAAAGGAGTTCTTCCCCAATCGAGGTGAACCAATGATGCGCTTCTCCATTTGCCGTAAGGCTATTTCAGAATTCAAGTCACTCGATCCTGCGCCAGAGTTTCTTGCAGACCTGATGCTCTATATTCCAGAGTGCGCCAGCGAGATTGCCGATAACTATGGTGATATGTGGGAACAGTTCTATGATGCTGCCGAGAACAATTTCAAAACTGCCATGAAGTATATCAGCGAGCACCACCTACAAAGCCAGTTCCAGAAACGGATAGATATTATTCTCCACTACTGTGAATCCTCAGGCTGGGGTTTTCCTGATGATATGTGGCAAATCTACTATGATTATTCTGATAGGGATGAGGAATAGTAGAATTTATCGATGGGTGGGATATGGACATATAACTCCAATTTTGCATGTAATTTGCCGCAAAATTCGGAATAAATACGAATCTGAAGATAAATTTGTATAATATTGTGCTGTTTTTAACCTAAAAATTTGGATTATAGAAATGAAATGTGTATATTTGCATGAAATTTTCCGTCATATTCGTAAAAATAAAGAAGATGGCTACAAAAATACAACAAATATTAGAGCGTGCCCCACATAACTCTGTATTGTTCGGCTCATGGCTTTCAAGCCAGGGATTAGATGCCCGTGGACAACACTCTTATATGAAGAGTGGATGGCTTGATCGTATATCCCAGGGAGTATATAAAATGCATGGTACATCACCAAAACTGATGGCTGCGGTATCATCCTATAATACACAACTTTCTAAACACTGCATAGTAGGGGCATATACCGCTCTGGAACTTCGTGGCTACTCTCATTATTTGTCTATGGGCAAACCAAAGGCGTTTCTGTTCACAGACAAAAACAATAAATTGCCTACATGGCTTCTAAAAGAAGAGTGGGATATGACAGTGAGATACATGACAACCTCGTTTCTTGGTGATGACTTGTTGGGTGTAGAAACAATGACCATAGAACAACACAAGTTGCTTGTGTCTTCACCAGAACGTGCTATATTGGAATGCTTAAACCTGCCAGATGCAGCATCTTCTTTGCTTGATATCTATTATGTAATAGAGGGTTTAACAACCTTGCGGCCTAAGTTGCTACAGGCATTATTAGAATCTTGCACGTCACAAAAGGTGAAACGTCTATTCCTTTTCATGGCTGAAAAAGCAAATCATTCCTGGTATAGATCCCTTGATTTGGAAAAAGTAAATCTTGGAACATCAAGGTTAATGGTTACACCTACAGGAAAGTATATCAAAAAATATAATATGACAATATCCAAAGAACTTGCAGAATATGAATGATGTAAAATCAAATGTCTACGCTCAGAAGGTAGAACTCTTGCTCCGTCTTATTCCTATTGTGATGGAAGAGGAGGTCTTTGCTATACATGGCGGTACAGCCATCAACTTGTTCTTGAAAGATTTACCTCGTTACTCCGTTGATATAGACCTGACTTATATTCCGTTGGCTGATAGACAAACAAGTTTGGATGATGTCAGTTTACATTTGAAATCCATTGCAGATAAGGCAAAGAAAGCATTCAAAGGGATACACATTGTACCCAATTTTAGTACTTGCAAACTGTTGTGTGAGTACCATGGTAAGCAGGTGAAAATAGAGGTTAATCAGACTAAGAGGGGTGTTGTCGGTGGTGAATGCCTGTCTATGCCTTTGAGCGAGAAGGCGCAGAATGAGTTTTCTCTTTTTTGTGAGGCAAAGATTGTTCCGTTGACTCAATTGTATGGTGGCAAGATTGCTGCAGCACTTTCACGCCAGCATCCGCGTGATTTGTTTGATGTGAAGTACATGGATATTCCATTGGACGAATCCCGTGAGGGGCTCATTTTCTGTTTACTTGGTAGTGACAGACCTATATATGAGTCCTTCGCCCCAAGTTTGATAGACCAACGTGAAGCGATGGAAAACCAGTTCACTGGTATGACCGATATCCCATTTACTTACGAAGAGTTCGAAGAGACTCGTGCAAAACTCATCAACGATGTTAGGTCACTTATGACTGATGCGGATAAGAAATTCCTTATTAGTTTCGAATCGGGACAGCCAGAATGGGATGGATACGAATTTGAGTACTTTAAGGATTATCCATCGGTACAATGGAAACTTCTTAATCTGAAGAAACTCGCTAAGCAGAATCCTCAAAAACTAAGGTTGGAAGCAGAAAAACTACGGAATGTACTAGAAATTTCATTGGACTGTGAGGATAAGTTATAATTACTTGATTATAAATACTATTTTGTATGCTGTATTTTGATGAGTCTGGATATACAGGACCAGATTTGGCCAACAGAGAACAACCATTTTTCGCATTGGCATCTATTAGGATGACTGATGATGAAATTGTTCGTATAAAGAAAGATATTGGTTATTGTGAATGGGGAAAGGAACTCCATTTCAAAAGTATGTATACAAATCTTCAGGGTAGGGCAATGTTGGAAAAAATATTTAATCATCCTCTTATGGACGAAAATCATGTACTTCCATCATTTGCGTACAAACGATACTGTATCTATGCCAATATTGTGAATATTTTAGTGGAAACATGGTATTACAACAATGGTATAAACCTGTATGAAGGAGCAAAGAATCTGATACTGGCAAATGGATTGTATTATTCTGCCTTTTTACATCCTAATTTTAAACTGATAACTGAATTTGAGAACAATTTTGTTACTATGATTAGAGAACCGTCAGTTGAATCTATTGCAAATTTCTATAGAATAACAGACAAGTTGAGGAATGATGCTGATACAAAAGAAGGGTTCTTTGATATGCTGTCAGAGATACCTCCAACTATACAATATATTAAAGAGGCTTTATCTAACAAGAAATTCTATATTGACCTAACAATACCTTTGTTTTCCGTTTCAATTCAAGAATGGTATAAAAGAACTGGAGAAAAAGAAGATGTTCTTTTTGATTCTTCTGAACCATTCTACGCTAACAAAGATTTTATGGAACATCTTAGAGATATGGATGTACCAGAAACTGTTGTGGGATATGGCAAAGGTAAGCACGTTTATCCACTGCCTGTAGGAAATTTGGAGATAGCCAAGTCGCACGAAAAGTTCGGTATACAGTTGGCTGATATATATGCTAGTGCTTTGAATTTTGCACTTACACCGCGTGGTGATAAATTCGTGAAATATCATGATATAATAAAGCATCTACCTATATTCCAAAATATTAGACTGAATATTGCTCCTTCAACAAATGATTTCATAGAGGAAAGAATAAAGGAGACTGCTGTGATTGATCCACTGGATTTCCTTTGCAAGCATGAAGGTGATATTAATGTAGAACAAAACTAAATACAATACAAATTATGGATTATACCGAAATTAGTAACACCATTAAAGAGGTAATGAAAGCACAAGGAACAGATGAAAAGTATATTGATCGAGAAGAAACGTTATACTATGATGAATCTGGCAACGTAAAGCACTTGATTGTAAAAGATGGTAAACTTAATGCAGAAACAGATACTGTTTTTGTATTAGGAGGTGTAGAGGCTGAATCAATACTTTCGATGGAGGATTTGAAAAGTTACCTTGGGAAAAGCCCGGAAACAGAACTTAAATCAACACAAGATTTAAAAGGGAATTTTGTTGAGATATTACGAAAAGATAATATGCGTCAGATTCTTCAGCTTATTCGTGATTGCGGTTGGTATGTACATTTCCAAGCAATACAAGTGTTATATTACGGTTTTGTTGATATCGTAGATTCCATTGATGGTACACAAGTAGATCCGATGTCTTTCAAAGCGGAACTTTATAAAGTTTTGAAAAAGGACCCAGACAAAACTTTGTCAACATTTAAAAATTACAAGTATCCTAATATTAAGCCAAATCAAATAGAACCTTTTCTATCAGAAATCCTGTTAATGATAAATGAAGAAATAGCAGATGACGCTAAAAAGTTTCGTATTAATCCGATTTTATTGGCACTTAGAAGTCTTTTTGTCAAAGCAAAAAGTCAAAAGGAGTTGGCTTTTATTCAAGGAGAAACCACTCATGAGTGGGTTGGAGAATTTGTTCAGTTTTATAGACAAGAGATACTAAGTTTCCCCAATAAGACATTGGTTTTTGACGAAGAGAAACAAGTCATGAAGATTTTGGAATCAGAAGAAATTGAAATAAACGGCAAAAAAGCAAATAATTATAGTTTCAAAGAATCTGGATCAGACTCTATGATTCAAGTAAGTGATTACGTTGTATCTATCCTTCGCAAGTATATAGTGTTTCTTGATAGATTGGAGTCTGAAGTTGAAGCTGACATTAATAAATTTGATGAAATTCAAATGATCAATTTCAGGCTTCTGAATATGGTGCTTGCTGATTCATTAAACTATAATCCTGTATTTGTTCATTTTACAGCTAGTACACATACAATAGCCAAATTTTTTAAATATATGAAAATGTATGGTGGTACGATGGCGAACGGATAGCTTTCCGTATGCCAAATTATTCGAAGATACTGAATGCCATGAGCACGGAGCCTATATTGACTTTGGCCGATATGAAAGAGCTTACAGGTATTAGCGTTGCAGCCATTCAGAAACTGCTCGATCAACTCATTCAGAAGAAGTATGTTGAGCGCGGAGAGAAGGATGGAAGTTAGAGAGTGTTTATAACACAGTGACAAATTATTAAAACAAACGAAAAGTGACATAAACTATGACAACTTTAGTAGAACTGTACAATTTCCTTGAAAAGAAACGAGATAACAAGCACATCGACAGTATGTTCTCGTATGATAGGCTGACTGCTGCAAAGTTGTCAGAGCAAATCCAGTTTTTCAGCAAGTCGTGGTTAGAGGAGTACGGGCATTTGCTTCCGAGAGAGCATATGATGTATGAGGACGAAGACGGCGTAGTACATAAAACAAGTTGGTGCTATCCGCTGCACAGAATCCAACGAATGATTGTTGAGGACAAGTTATACTTTCATATAGATAGCCTCAAAAAAGATAAGAAAGAAACTCCATAATACATTATATTATAACGGTATGTATATCACGAAGGCTGATAGAGAAGTAATCACGAAGACTCTCAGGGTTGCAGTGGAAGAGTTGTACCAAACGCCCAAGAATTACGAGGCGAACGACGTGATCCTTACCCCTGCACAGGTATCAGAGGAATTTCCGTTCATTACCAAGAATTTCCTGAGTCGATATGGCTGGTATCTTCCTCGTGTGAAGGTTGACAAGTGGGACGACCATGCAAGCATAAGTTCGGCTATTCTCGAAATCAAATAATAAATTGGCTAAATTCGGGAGTGTTCAGACAATTAAAACCATTTATATATACGTCGCATGGCAAAGAGGTTTGATGGAATGTTGAGGGCGGAGATAATTGCAGCAAGAAGACAACTGATGGAGGAGGCAAAGAAATACTACTCCGACAAGTTCGTTACAGGCAAAGAGCTAACGAAACTGTATCCCTGCTTCACGAAATCGTAGCTCAGTTCGTATGGCTGTCACCTTCCCAGAACCCGTGCGACCATATATGATGATGACGAGAATGAACAAAACTCCCAATGGGGCTATTCGCTGAACGGCATCAAGCGGTGCATTGAGAGGGGCTATGTGCAATGTCATGGAAAGCGGTACTTCTTCAACAAAGACAATACAGGATTTTCAGTACAAAGTTGGTGGGGGTATTAATATGTTATGCTGAGCCATACTGCGCTTGAATCCTTTGAACACCGTACCAGTACCAGGTGTCCCGCAAAGTTCATAGGCTTCCATGCTGATGGGAAGGGTGGCTTCGGCCTTTGTCTTCTGTGTGCGGATTCGGATGCAGTAACCTCCTTCTGGCGCTCTCTGTATATGCTCCCATTTCAGATTGAGAATGTCGCTGATACGTAATCCTGTCAGGCAAGAGAACAAAGAGGCGGATTTCAAAATAGGAATTTTGCAGGGGGATGCTGCCAAGTGCTTCAGTTCTTCGGGCGTAAGGTACTCTTTCTTGACCTCATTCTCTTCGATGCGATCAAGGTAGTCATTGATGTTCTCGCGGAGGTACTTGTCACGATGAGCTGTTTCAGAAGTGAACGGAACACACCCCAATAGGCTGATGCGCTGTTCTGATTAAGAGGCTTGTCCGTATGCTTCAGACTATGAGCTGTCAACAGATAGTCGCGAAACTTGTTGCAGAACTCGATGGTGATGTCTGCGAAAGTGCATTTGTCGTGGACGAAGAATTTGAAGTGCTGATAGACGAACGACCACTTATCTTCTTTCTTGTCGGCAATCTTTTTGAAATACGCCAAAAAGTCCTGGCGCATACGGTTCTTGTCGAGAAAGCCAAATTCCTCGTTAATCAATGAAGTGACACGGAGGCAACGGATAGCCTCGGCTTTGTTCAACATCTCGATGTTGAAGTTTCGCTCCAATTCGTTCTTGGGGTTTGCGTAGATGTAGATGCCCAGAAACTCCCTGCGGCTCATGGTCATCGTTTCCGGATTGCGGATGGCAGGGTAATAATCAAGGTAAAGAGAAATTTTCTCGTTACGAATGGCTCTCTGAAGGAGCGTTACCTTTGTGCAAACATGTCTTGTACTCATAATTTTATGATATTAAGTGATTGATAATGATATATTTGTAATTTTCGTGCAAAGTAAAATGGTTATCCCTCGGTGACCAAAATCACCGAAAAATAACTATTGCTCAGGTTTCAAAACCTTGCCGTTTCGGTGCTTAAACATCACGTCGTCGAATATCTTTCGGGGGATTTTTGATAGTTTACCGACCTTGATGCGTTCGACATGATAGGTTTTGAGGATGTAGCTGAGCTGGTCTTTCGTCAGATTATATTTCTCCTTTATTTCGTCTTGTGTATAGAGGTCAGGATCTGTGCCATCACCCAGCAAGCCTTTCTTGCTGTCAATGTGCATCTTGGAATAGAGTGGGCTGTAACGCTGTTTCTCTTTATCTTTAATGCGCGGGATGCTATGTCGCATAACAAAGGAGATGACGGCAGTATAAGACATATTGAATTTCTCCATAATTTCCTCCACCGAATACCAATCCTCACGGTTGTATTCTGCTTTGAGATCGGCAAAATACTTGTGAATTAAGTCACGACTATAGAATACGTTACGACCTTCATAGATTTTGGGAATGTCGTATCGGTTGCATCTGCCGATAACGGCTTTCTTGCCGATGTTATACATCTTCATAATCTCTTGGGTAGAATAGACCTCGCTCTTTGGCTTATTGGCTCTACTGTTCTTTCGCTTTGAGTAGTCCGGAGCTTCGTCAAACATCTTTTCTATGTCTGTTCTTCGGATGATGGTTTTGCCTCGGAACTGGCGAGCCTTTAGTTCTTTTCTTGCCAGATAGCGATAGACAGTGCTGCGGTCTATACTTAGCAACTTGGCAGCTTCTGTTGGGGTGAGAAAGTTTTTCTTACTCACCATCGGTATGTAGTCGCTATTTTTTAGCAACTCCACCTCATACTCTTTCATTTTCTTCATTCGCTCCTTATGCTTGTAAGCTGTGTCAATACACTGCTTAGAGCAGAAACGAGCGTTAAAACTGTGGGCTATAAATGTTTTGCCGCACCACTGGCATTTCTTTTCGATGTCCATAATCTTACTGTTTTTATACCGTTGTTACTTTGATTGCGCATAAGCGTGATTTGTGGGGCGTAGCACCTTTAAATGCTATAGGTCTTCGGCTTTCACAGTGTCAAACCTTTTTGTTTTTACTCGCCTGAAAGTGTTGCATAGCGTCGCATCGTGTCGCACCATGTCGCACTTGTGCCCTCAATAGCGATTTTGCGTGTTTAAGAAGTGTCGCATAGTGTCGCATTTTTGCGAGGGTATAGTTCCAAAATGGCGATTTGCCCCTTTAGAGGTAGTCCGCTGAAAACCTCCGAGGTACAAATGTGGTACAAAAACAGGCTAAAAAAAGAAATTCAACGATTGGCATCGATGAATTTGGAAATAAATAAAGCACT
>OCVV012866710.1_pt1 | contig 11416 bp, 12 predicted proteins | sample 1539721 | NCBI WGS metagenome assembly OCVV01 (sample SAMN02144230, study PRJEB22623) | gut metagenome | biome: sheep rumen | host: Ovis aries | place: New Zealand | reverse complement strand
CCAAATTTGCGTAGCAAATTTGTGTGCAAAATTGCCGAAGGCTTTATTTTATAGGGAAGTGCGAAGCACTTTCCTATAAAATAAAAAAAGCGTGCTTATTTATGCACGCATCTTCTTATTATTTTAAGCAGAAATCATCTGATATTTCTCCAAGTTCAGTGTGTCCCAACGTATGTACCTTATCGGTATGGAAATCACTTCCGCCACTTTTCACTAAATTATGTTCTTTACAAAAGTCAATTAAGAATTGAGTTTGTTCCTTACTATGTTTTGAATGAACACATTCAATTCCATCCAAAATATTTAATTTGTACATTTCATTTAAGAACTGTATATTATCGATAGACTTGTATTCAAAAACATGTGGCAAAACTACTATTCCACCTGCATTATGTATTTCACTTGCTATTTCCTCTGCAGATGGCAATCCCTTTGTAAAATCAATATAAAAAGGGCTACAAGGGTTAGTAACATGACCAAGCCAAAAACTCTTTTTTCTATCTTTTCCAAGTATTTCATCCAAAATCTCTTTATTTTCCGAATGAATTTGCATATCTCTTTTAATAATGTCATTGGCTGGCTCACTTGACCTAGTAATGGTTAAATCATCGCTTAGCTTTATTCCTAATTTTTTACAAACACCTTTAAAAAATTCTAAGTTTTTCTCCTCTTCTTTAATCAATTCACTTTCTGTTCTTCTGTCAATATATTTACTACTTTTTAATATATCAATATTAAAGTTATAGCCTAACATATGAAAGACTTTATTTTCATATACAAAATCAAACTCAATTCCTGGTATAATTCTACCACTATAGTACTTCTTTACATCAATGCTTTTTAGTTCATCATATGCACCTAGTACATTATGGTCACAAAATGAAATAGTATTGATATTATTTTCTTGTGCCATTTTCAGTATGTCTTTAACTGTAAAGTATCCATCAGAGTTAGTAGAGTGTATATGTAAATCTATCATACAATCCTCCCACTATAATTTAGTTTTTTAATTCTGGATGTCTATTAGCAAACTCTATTGTAATATTAGTAAAGTCTGTCATATCTGCATTTAATTTCTTTATTGCAATACTTCTTTCTTCCTCATCATGTGCATTTCCATAAATACGAATAGCATCCATATCTTTTAGAATTTCTTGTTCTTTTTTTAGTAATGAATCTGCTTCCACATCAGTATATCCTTTACTAACCATACTATTTCTAACTCTTTCTCTATTGCTTTCAATAAAATTGTTTAATATTTTTACTGCATTATTTAATTCTTCATCACTTAATTTACCATCACTATCAATATCTATCCTTACATTATAACCATATTCTTGATAGCTTTTTTGCATATTTAATAAAAACTTTTTCATTACTAGTTCTACACTAGCATTAGTTACTTTATCTTTTAAGTTATCCATTTGTGCGCCAACATGAGTGTCAATCTGGCTATTAACCTTTCCTTTAAGTTCATTTACTGTATCATTTACCTTTCTTGCTATTTCTGAATTTGTAGCATCTTTCAAGCCTCCAATAATATTATCCAACAATCCCATAACAACTCTCCTTTAAAAATAATTTTATATGTATGATTTTCTGTACTACTTGCATAAACTCATCTTATTAAATCATACAATGCTAGCTTTTTCAATATAATAATCACAATAATATTTTTAAAGTTCCTTTTTATATTTTTATATTGAAAAAAATATCTTTATTGATATAATAATTTTTATAAATAATAATCGAAATGGAGGAAAAAATGAAAGAAAATAACGCTGGAAATATTAATATAGCAACTTTTTTATTAATTATTGCTATAGTTGCTATTATTATGATGGGATGTGTGATTTACAAGCTTAACAATAAGATAGTTGAACTTCAATCTGTAGAGACTGCTTCTGTAGAAGACATGAGTAATGAACTAGAAACAGATACAATGGATGAAGCTGAGAATGAGGTTGAGGATGAAGTTGAAGATGAAGATGAAGATGAAGATGAAGGAGAATTAGATAGGAAAAGTGATTATATCAGTAACTTTAGTAAGACTGTACCTATAGAATTAGACGAAGATAATACGATTTATATCAAACTTTCTGATTTTGATTATAATGATGGTACTGGATACCTAAGTATTAATAATAAACATGAAGCACATATTTATTTAACAACTCTTGAGGGGTATTCTAATGCTAGCAATTTAAAAAAGATTGCTAGTAATGTAGTAAACGCTTGGTATTGTGAACAAGGCCAAGCTCCTGGTAATAATTATATTCTTTTCTCAAAAGAAGATGGTTCACTTACATACGTTAGATTTAGAACAGCAAACGATGGAAAAACAGTTTTTGAATCAGAAGAGAAAACTATAGATGGTATTACTAATATTAGTGACATTATTCCTATTGGAGGAAATGATGCTAATGGTATCGGAGGAATGGGTGTTTTACTTATAAAAGACGATGGAAGTTGCTTACAATATACTACACTAGATGATTTAACCAAATAAATAATTACTAAAAAGTCTCTGACAAAGGTCAGAGACTTTTTTTATTTATTAAATAGTGTTAAAGTCAACGTGACTTCTCCACTTCCTAAGATATTCTTTAATTCGTCAGAATTTACATTTTTATGATTTAATTTTTCACTTTTAGGAAATACTTTATCCCATTCCTGAGTTATTTCAATTTCTTCACTCACAATTATACCTTCCATTAATTATTTTTTAATATAATTTCATCAACAGTATTTGCAATATTTTCAAATGAATCAATACAATTTTCGAGTTCATTAAATATTGTATTCCATCTTATTATTTCGATCGAGTCTTTTTCATTCTCAAATAAGTCTTCAACAGCGCTTTCAAAAATTCTATCTCCTTTTTCTTCAGTTTCATTTATTTCAATAACAAGATTATGTACTTCTTCATAACACTTTTTGTTCTTAAAATTGGTGAACATTGAAACTAGTAATGTAGCTAGCTTATCTATTATTTCTACAAATTCTTTAAATTCTTTTCGTAATTTTTGTGCATTTAAGATTTTTAAATTAATAAATATTTCATCCAAGTAATCAATTGTATCATCTATCCTATTGGTTAAGAAAACAATATCTTCTCTATCAATTGGTGGTAAAAAATCCTTAATTAAATAGTTTAGTAACCTATGCAAATTTTTATCTGCATCATTTTCTAATTTATGTACTTCAGTAGCTTTTTTAGGTAGTACTTTAAAATCATATTCTTCAACGAATTCTTTTAATATCGTTGATATTTCCAATGCAATATTAGCATTATTTACAAACATTTCATAATAATTCAATTCTTCTTGCTTTTGTCCAATTCTTTTCATAGCTATTCTCCTTATTAAAATAATTTTAAGAATAATAACGAAGTAACATATCCTAAAATCCCACACGCTGGAAAGGTTATAATCCATGCCAAAAACATATTCTTTACAATTTTTAAATTAACACTTGAAAGTCTTCTAGAAACTCCAACTCCCATGATTGCAGTTGTTTTTACTTGAGTAGTACTAACAGGAATTCCCATGCAAGTGCAAAGTAACAAACTTGAAGAGCTTGCAATATCAGCTGCTGCACCTTGATATGGTTCCATTTTTACCATTTTCATACCAACTGTTTTTATTATCTTGTAACCACCAATTGACGTTCCAAGTGTCATAATAAACGAGCATAAAACCATCAACCAAAATGGGATTTGAGTGCTTCCAGAATTTGTAATTCCAGATGATAACTCAATAGCCAGTAAGAAAATTCCTATAAACTTTTGTCCGTCTTGTGCTCCATGCATAAATGCCATTGAAGCACCGCTAAATACTTGTAGTTTTTTAAAAAAAGGAATAGTCCTTCTCCTATCCATATTTTTACAAATTTTCTCTATTAATTTGGTTATAATAAAACCAGCTATAAACCCAATTATTACTGATAAAACTAATCCTAATATGACCTTTTCCCATTCATGCAAATTTATGCCAGATACTCCTTTTTGAATTGCGATTGCAGCGCCAGAAACACCAGCAATTAGTGCATGAGACTCACTTGTAGGTATTCCAAAATACCACGCCAAAATAGCCCATAAGACAATAGCCACCAATCCAGCACATAACGCAATTAAAGCACTAGATGCATTATCACCAAAATTTGCTATACTGTGCAAACTCTCCGCTACTGTTGAACTTACCATTGTCATAACTAACACTCCAAGAAAATTAAAAACAGCAGCCATATATATTGCTTTTTTAGGCCTAATACATCTTGTAGAAACACATGTAGCTATGGCATTAGGTGCGTCTGTCCACCCATTAACTAATATTACACCTAACAATAACAAAGTAATTATGCATAGTGGAAAGCTCTGGGTAAGGTTTATGATAAAACTATTGAAAGTCAACGCCATATTGTTTCAACTCCAATCCTTAATTAATTTACTCTATTCAATTTCATTTTTTATATTGTTTATGATATGCTCAAAAATAATCAGATACGAAATTGCAACTAAAAAACCAGATATAACATCACTTGTATAATGAACTCCTAAATAAATCCTACTAATACCTATACTAACTATTAGTATAGATAGCAATGCTATTGAAATATATTTTACATATTTATTCTTTATTTTTTTATATATTAAATAAATTAAAAATCCATAAAAAGCCATACTTACCATTGAATGTCCTGATGGTAGACTGTATCCTTTTTCATCTATAAGTCTGTGTCCTACAGGTCTTGGCCTTTGAATTATTTGCTTTAGTACAAAATTAGTTGATGCCGATATTACTAAGTTTAATGAAGAATAAATTCCAATTTTTTTATCTTTTAAAACAATTAATAGAAAAACTGAAAGTCCAATCAGCCAATATGCATTAGCAAAATTGGTAATACACTTGGCTATAGGAGTAATGCTATCTGATATTAAGTATTTTTGAACAAGAAAATATCCTCTTTCATCAAATGCCATAATATCTTTATCCATTACATTTTCTATAATGAGTAATACAATCGCTATACAAGCAAATAATACAATCCATTTAAGATTTTCTTTTATAAATTTTTTTATTATTTCATACTTTTTTTTCATTGATTTTACCTATAACAATATTTTGTTGCTCCTCCGCAGTAATCTTTGCTTCACCGTCACCTTTTTGTTCTCCATAATTAGCAAAGTTCGAATGGTTTCCTCCATTTATTATAAACTCTTCATATTTATCTGGCCAGTTTTCTTTTGAAGCCTCATATTTCTCTATATTTAAGACTTTATCCTCACTACCATAAAATGAATAATATTCTATATCTGAAGGTAATTTTTTTGAGGGATATGATGCAAGACTTATTACTCCAACTATTTTTTCGGGATTGTTAGTTGCATAAGTACATGCAACCACTCCTCCAAGGGAATGGCCCGATATATACCATTTATCATAGTTATATTTTAACATTATTCTCTCTGGTGCTTTAGTATTAAAAAAAGCTAAATTAAGTGGAAGTGAAATCAAGAAACAGTCCTGTCCATTTTGAGCAAATTTGTACATTATTTTGGCATAAGCAGTGTATTGAACCCTTGCCCCTGGGAAAAAAACTATTGCTGCATCTTCTCCTGGTCCATCAAAATAATAACCTTCTTTTATTTTTGCAACCCTAACATTTCCAGTACTCTTCAAATATTGAATTGCTTCATTTGTTGCACCATAATTATTCACTCCAGAAAGGAATAAAATTATTAATATTATAATATAAAAAACTAGTTTTGTTACTGGGAAAATATTAATTTTTCCTTTTAACTTAATGACCACAGAACTTATTGAAAAAACTGTAAAGCCTATTGCAAATATATTTAGTAACACATTATAACCTTTAAAAATCGCAAAAGCAGTAAGCCCTTGAATAATTCCAACAATAAATGTGACCCATCCCATCTTTATTGTGAAAGCTTGAAGCTTCTTTTCATCAGATAGTTTTTCCATAAATTTATTAGATAGTTCCAATGGATTTAATTTCTTTTTTCCACTTGCATATATCAATCCTGTAACTATACTGAAAATACACAAAACGCTATAAAACACACCACACAATATTAATGGCATATTATGTGGTTCTGTTATAATCCAATTCATTTTTCTCTCCATCAATATACAAATTTTTTATTGTATCATCATAACCTCATTTAGTATATCTTTTTCTCCTTTTCGTTCTCCAAACATTAGACTGACTTTTTATCTTTGGTTCATTATAATTATAATACTTATTAAATATTTAGTTCAAGAAAAATCGCTCGCATTACAAATATATTTTTTTATTATAATTTACATAATTTGATTCCTTAATAAAAATGTGATAGAATTATGCGAGTAACTTGTATTTACAGTTTTTGGAGGTATTTGAAATGTTAAAGCAAACTAGTGGAAGGTCTTTAGAAGATCGGATTACTTTTTATTATTTCGACATCGGTATGACTGCTATTCGGCAACCAACTGGCGAAATTACTACTGAGCTGACAAAAGTTAACCTTACAATGAAAAGTATTGGATATGTCCTTATGTTTTTTTTAGGAATCGCACTTGTAAAATCATTTGTATTGATGCCTTTAATAAAAAATGGAACTATCGGAATAGTGTGGTATTTTATTCCAATAATGATTTACCTGGCATTATCTTTTTATTCCATCTACATTGTAAGGAAAAAATACAGCAAGGAATTATTAAAGAACCATGGTGCAGAGCATAAAGTCCATAAAGCTTATAATAAGCTAAAAAGAGTTCCAACAATTGAGGAAGCAAATAAATTTTCAAGGATTGAACGTGCTTGTGGAATCACAATATACTCAGCATTTATAATTTCTCAATTAATAGGTTTTATTGTATATGTAAGTACAGGGTTTGTGATTCCAGAAATACTATTATTCATTATTCCGATTGCATTTAATTCATACATTCCATTCAATTTACTTGGAATGTTAGCTCAGTTTCTTACAACAAGCGAACCAGATAGAGACAACATTGAGTTGGCTATAGCAGCACTTTCCGCTTTAGAAACATATTGCTATGAACAGAATATATCACAGGGGAGTTTCAGTGATTTATTTAAGAAATAACCTATTAATTGTATTTTAACAATTAATGTTTTTGTGGTAAAGAATAAGATTAGTCATTCGAAGTTTTATCTAAGTTACACCTGTCTTATTTCGGAACCAATAAAAAAAGAATATCTTTTTGATATTCTTTTTTTATTGGTGGAGATGTTGTGACTACCAGATTGCACTCATTGCACTTCATCCCTGTTTATTGCAACTTCTCACTACTTTTAATTTTTTCGATTCCACTTCATATAACTTCATTATTTTAACTTTTGCATTCATGTTTCATTATTTTTGAATTAGATTTTGTATTTAAATTATTTTATCTTACATCATCGTCATATTCATCCTTTTTAGTATCTGTACCCTCGATAATAGGAATATTATTCTTTCTTCTATACTCATTTAGTTTTCTTGCATCTGTTTCAATTTTCGCTAGTGGACTTTCTATTTTATGAGCTTTGCCATGTAGTATTGCAAATAAATTTTCTATACTTTGATTACGAATCTTTGTATCTTCAATATGATGTGAAACACCAGGATAAATAATTGGATCAAAAAAAATACATCCACTTTTTCTACATACATCTATTGCTTGCCTAACTCGATTATTTATATCTATACCAAAAATGCTTATTTGATTATTAACGACATCAATTACATCTGGTGACATATCATGCTGTGAAAGTCCATAAGGATTATCTTCTAAACTAATATTTCTACTTGGCGGTGTAGCAATTTCATATTCGGTAGTATAATAATGTTGTCTTATTTTTTTATATCTTTTTAAAATTTCATCAAAGGAACCTCCTCCAAAATATTGTTCAATATCAGCAAATCCAGATGGATAATTAAAAACAATGCCATTCATTTCTCTTAAAGGTAATGGTATAGATGTAATTGCGCCACCAACTATACAATTTTGTATTCTTTGAGGAATTAACATTGAAAGTCTTTGTGCTTTAACTCCTTGTGCAGAATATCCTTCGACATCAATCATATGTTCATTACCAACACTTAATATACTTTTATTTTCAAGTAAATTGTATGCATTTTCAATTGCATTATCGTATTTTTGAAATAATTTACTTTCTAAAGTTTGAGGATAGAATTCAGTATATTCTGACAACTTAGTTTTAAATGCATTATATCTTTTTTCGTATGCTTCAGAGCTTTCTCCTTCATATTTTTCTGGCTTCGAAATTTCTCTTCCATCTTCATCTACATAACTATCAATTAACGGAATCATTATTGGCATATCTGCTTTTTCTACCAATGCTTTAATTCTTGGGGCAGAAATAACGTTTTTCCCATTTTCTTCTTGCGTAAAAATATCACCCATTCCAACAACATCTGTCATACTTAATAAAATTCTAGAATCCTTGTTAACATTGTTTGGAATAATTAAAATATATCCAATTGAATCGGCAGTTTTACCAACTTTTATTACTTTCACAATCCTACTCCTTTTTTATCTAGTATAAATACTTTTTCCATATTTATTATATTCCAATACTTACATTATTTTCAACACAAACAGTTCGTTATTTCAATATTTCTTTAGTATTCAACGTCTTCTTGCACTTTCTTGTTTTCTCTATATTGCATTAAATTGACATCATTTTAGCAAAAATAGCTCACAAATACTCCCATTTAGTCACTTATAAGTTTTATTGGTGGAAATTAGGATCAGCTGTTCAAAGCTTTAGCTGAGTTACAGCTGTCTTATTTCGTAGCGACATACCACGGATGTGGTTTTGCCAAATTAATCGTTAAAATAAACCATTAGCTCGGCATAGCAGAATGGTTTATTTTTTTATTTATGTAGTTGTTTCTCCACCCAGTTCTTATACAGAACTGCTGTCAAGGCAACGTTTAATGTTAAAGATAACATCCATGATATTATAAAAATTAGCATTATTCAAAAACGCTAGATGGTAGAGAAACTACGGGGCGGAACGCCAAGTTGTAATTGAAATAGCCACCGTTGCCCACATAGCCATCGCAGCCCACACGCGTCACATCGCCAACGCTAGGTGCAGAAGGCGAAGCCAACCAGTATCCATAGCAACTATCAACTTCTTCTTGATGTGGGTAATACAATATATTATTATATCCTGCTTTTGCTTGCATATCTATACTAGTCATATATGTAGACGTTGGGTTTTCTGTTAGTCCTACATAATATCCATTTAATCCATCACTCATTGCACTTGTTGTAGTTGCTGTATATATTGTGTCTTCTGGATATTTGCTATTCCAACTATTTACCCATAAATCTAACGTTGGACTTCCCATTGCCCACACATTTGTATCTGATGAGCTTGCATAATTTATTGGGGTTCCATTTATTGTTCCTGTAAGTAAACTTGTCCAATTTGATTTTCTATTCATTGCATTTAATAATTTTTTCCTGTTACCATCTACATATATTCCATATGTATTAGACTTACTCAAATTTGAAAATGCTGTTTGGGTTGTATCTATTGCTGCATTCGGTAAATAATCTCCTAGTATTAATGTTGTATAATCTCCATCTACTGATAATACTTTCCAATTATCTAATGTTACTCCATTCATACTTGTACTATAGTTTACTGTATCTCCTATTTCTAATGATACTGTATTCCTATCTTTTGCATTTCCATCTGCTTGTACATAGTTTGAACTATATGTTAATGCTATATTTGCTCCTTCTCCTGGCAAATCTTCTGGATTTAAATCTGTTTTATATTCTACTCTTACTTTTAGCTTTACTGTTTCTCCTGCATCTAGCTTGTCATATTGCTCGATGGCAGCTCCATCACTATATGTAACAGTATAATTTAGATATTTAGCTTGATTTGTTGTAAGTGATGTATTAGATAAGCTTCCAATCATAGCATCTATTGTTCCATCATTTTTTACATCTACATTATATTCATAAAAGTCCCCTGGCTTTTGCAAATTTACTACCCATGTTAATGTGGTTGTACTTGTACCACTTGTTGTGGGTAGCGTTGTCGCTGTTACACTTCCTGTTTTTACTTGCACATTTGTAAAATATATTAGCCATGAATTTGCGGCTATATTTACTGTTCCATTTATTGAAAGTGTTGTACTTAAGGCTGCATAGCCTATACTTATAGCTAAAAGTAATATTACCGCTATTGCTATAAATTTTTTGTTTGAACTTTTTCTTATTTTTCTCATCTTTAGTTTTCCACCTTTAAAGCACCATATTTGAAAAAGATTTATATTTTCATATTTGCCCTTTTTAATGTTGCAAATTATAAAATCTATCTATCTTATTTTATAATGTATATTATAATTTCTCTTTTTTCAAGTGCACAAAAATGCCTACATACATTTATTATCATACAAACATAACTGTTTTGCTTTTTTATTGTATTAGTGTTGTTTTTGTATTAAGTTTTAGTAACATAGTTTCTAATTATTTCATATATCTTATCACTATGAATTATATAACTACCATGTTTCTCGCCTTTTACAATTTCTAATGTACTATTTTTAATATTATCTGCTATAAGTTTTGTATGTTCATATTTTATTACATCTTTCTCCCCTGCTATTACATGGACTGGAATAACAATTTTCTGTAAATCGCTTAATGGAATATTAGGCTCATTTAACATCATTTTAATATATTTACTTCTTGTAAAGAAATAAAAAGTTTTTGTTATTAAATTATCCCAAAATGTAAGAACATCAGGACTTATATTTGCACCACTTACTATTAGTTTAGATAATAATGTAGGTTCTTTAATTGCAATTAAAATGCCTATTATACCACCATCACTAAATCCATATAGTATTGGTTTTTGAATATGTAATTTCTTAATTAAATCTATAATGTCATCACACATTAAATTATAAGATATATCTACAGGATTTTCACTTTTTCCATGACATCTACTATCAATAGCATATACTTTATAATTGTCCTTCAATTTATCTATTAATTTATCAAATATTTCATGTGTTTCTTGATTACCATGTAATAATATTATAGGTTGTCCTTCTCCAAATGTTTCATAATATAAATTAACATTGTTCACAAATACTTTCATTATTAACTCCACAACTTACTATTATCCATTATTCAGCTTGTCTACAATATTACTTATATTGTTAACAAGCGACAAATTACTATTTATCTATTTATAATGCTAATATTCCCAAATGCTCTAATAAGATTTTTAATCCTATTATTATTAAAACAATACCTCCTGTAAGTTCTGCTCTGTTTTGAAATTTATCTCCAAATTTGTTTCCAATTATTACTCCTAAAAAAGACAATACAAAAGTAATTATTCCTATAAT
>OCVV011233062.1_pt1 | contig 11419 bp, 12 predicted proteins | sample 1539721 | NCBI WGS metagenome assembly OCVV01 (sample SAMN02144230, study PRJEB22623) | gut metagenome | biome: sheep rumen | host: Ovis aries | place: New Zealand | reverse complement strand
AGCTATCGCCAGCCATGACAGGTAGCGCATTGTTTTCATGTCTATGTCAGATTTTACACAAAGTTATGCAAAATATCGGCCAAAGACAAAGTAATTACAATCTTAAGCATAATACGCCCCCAATCCTGCTTAAGTTCGTCAGCAGTGACGAACAAAAGCAGAATTTGCCGCAAAAGATGCTTAAGATCGTCATGCCCATATACGAGATTATAGCTCCGGGCGGGGCAGAATACAAACGAACGCTACTGCATGGCAGTAAGTCCTTCTAATAAAGCACCGTCGCGGGAACATTTCTATACTGAGGCATAACCATCCCGATGCCGGCACCAATATACGTCGGATCGCAGACAGTATATTTTTTATTGTTGAATGACACATAGGCGCCAGGGACTTCCAAATCACCAAAGTTCACAGCCGTGGCAATATGCTCCGGGTAATCCAATAATACCACATCCAAATTCAGCAGATTCTTTACCAGAAAAGCAAGCAAGATGGAGCGGTCTTCGCAGTCGTTACAAGCATAAACGAAGTTCTCTTCTACAAAGAAAGGCTTCTCAAAACCAAACTGATCCTGGTCAGTGGCATAATCAAAGTCCTTCTGGATACATCTCATCAGGCTTGATACGGCCGTTCTTTTATCTGGAATATTCCGGATTTCGGACAATTGCTGGAGGAGCGCTTTTCTTACAGGTTCATTCACACGAGCATGCGCGTACTGAATCACAGGGACTTGAGGGTATTCCAGATAGAACTCACAACGCGCCTGCTGCACAGGCAATGAAATGGTCTGGCCAAGAGAGGGCATCTCTTTTCTAACGACCCGTGACTCACCCGTATCCAAAATATAGTCCGCATGAGTGAGCTCAAGGTCCAGTGGTCTTGCGTTTTTCGAATAAGGGGCATTATACGTCAACACGCTTTTTACCTCGCCGGGGTCCATTATAAAATATTTGGTAGAGCCGAGCGTAATAAATGGACGCGCATAAACCATTTGCTTGGCAGGGAAAAGGAGCGATAAATGATCCTCAACTCGTCCTATCCTGGCATCAATCCCCATATGATTAAGAATGAACACTTCTACCACAACTCGCTCTGATGCGTCTGACCACTTGGAAGCCACCATGGATGAAACAAAACGATACAGAGTCCAGTCATTTAAGTCGTAACGCTCCCGATATTCGTTCAGCCTGGGGAGAATCTCCTCGGCCACATTTGCTTCCAAAGTACGCCAAAAGGAAGCAACCTGTTTCTCCTTGTTTCCGGCCAAATGACATTTATCCTTCTTCCATTCTAACATCTTAATCGGCACTCCATAAAACGAAAACGAAAACGTATCCCCTTCGAGTTCTATCGGTTTGTTCTCAGGGTGCGAGATGGGCGACACTGCCACATCTGGAATGTCCAAAGGCTTAAAATCCGGCAAAGTTATTTCAACGCTATCGGCTTCAATTACGGGAAGTGGGATATCTATTGGCTCAACATCATCAACAACAACAGGCGCATCCTGAGGTTTGGGTCTTGGAGGGCGCTGAATAGCTTCGTGCGCATTGAACTGCTTCCAATTCTCTTCCAAAGCTTTGAAAAAAGCCTTTCTCGTCTCATCCTGAAAAGCCTGCATTTCCTTTTGTGCAGATTGCTGGAAAGAATCAAAAAGATGTTCAAAATCCTGAGCACTCAGCATAGTGGTCGTGCAAAAAGCCGCCAATATGGACAGAATCTTCTTCATGTCAAAAACAATAATGGCGCACAATTCTCACCAATCGTGCGCCAGAGTGACAATAATACTAGAGTTCTTCGTCAAAATTCTCCGTGTAGGTGTCGGCAAATTTATCCAGGCCGATAATCTTATTAAGCATGGCGCCGTTGTCATTGAGCTTGTCTCGCAACTCGTCCTGAACCACCTTTTTGGTAACATTGACAGCCTGAGCCAGATCATAGAGGACAACAACACGGACCGTATACTGTGCTTTATCTTGCTTGTAGATGCATTCGGATGTAATCATGCGACCCAACTTCTGGCCGACAAGGACCTTGGCATTCTGTACAACCTCTTGTACGCTGGCACTTTCCTGGGGAGTAATTTCGCTATTTGCCATCGCGATATCTGTCAGAGCAGCGACAGACGACGCAATGTTTTCTGCGATTCTGATTCTGGCCGTGTTTTCTGCTTGCATTTGAGCAGCAGAGAAGGACTGACCGTTTGCCTGGGACACAGCATAGATGTATTTGGGCAGTCCAGTCACAGCATCGAGCAAATTGATACGCTCCCAGGTAATATCCAACTGTTTATCAATAGGGAGAGACATGGTCTTCCAACCCTCCTTCGTCAGTTTTCTAGCCTCTTTTCTAGCATCCCTGGAGCTGCGTTTATTCAGAGCGCGCCGGGACTCCTTCTGTTCGTTTTTAACTTTGCGGATTTCCTCTTTTTCGTTTTGTGCATAGGTGGAGACCTGACCCACCGTCATAAACATAGCCATCATGACTATTCCCAAAGTGTAGCTTAAATGCTTCATAACGTGAATTATTAATTGTTTATTATCTTGTTTTGACAATATATAGGATTCACCTGGACAAAATCTATCTCGCCACCTTTATTTTTTTTGAATTGTCAGGTCAATTTCTTCCACAACCATTTGGCGATCTCGCTGACGGGCAAGCGACAACCACCTTTGAAAATCACGGAATGAAAGCATATCAATGCCTGCATCCTGGCGGGAAGATGGCTTAGAAAACTCATTTGGCGAGAAGATTACATACATCCGGTTTTGCTCTGTCTCGCTTTCTGTCACCAGTGAAAAACGCTGTATGTCGTAATTCTCAATCCCGTCATAGTCATAGTCGGGAGAGAAAAAAACATAATCTTTCCCAGCCTTTACCTTTATAGACCCCACTTCCTGACGTGGATAAGGGAGCATGCATTGCGACATCGAATAATCTGTCATATACACAAGCAGGTAGCCGCTTATCGGAGACTTAAAGGATAAAAACACAAAATCACCGCTTTTAAATTCAGTATCTACATGTGACGCGGTTGTCCCATTCCGTAAGACTTTTACCTGCAAGTCCGTTTGGGCGCGCTTAAGAGGACGTACCTCTCCCGACAGCGTGACAGTAAGGACATAGTGGTCATTGATCACTGATTTCACATATTGGACTTCGGACACATCGCGAATCCATTCACCTTTCACTTCGCTTTCGGCAATCTGTAGATAGCGGTCTTCGCCATCTACGACTTGCAGAATCTCTGACGAGGAAACGGAGGTGCCAAACGTATCGGCAAGAATCTTAATCCGGCACAGGTTATATGCTTTTTGGCGGGCAACAACAAAGGACTCGTCCTCCGGAATCACGTAGGTATACGTTCCAGTCGCACGCTGCATCCTCTGCGCGTTGCAAAAGAAAGGGAATAACAGCAATATGCCAATCGCGAGTCTTCTCATTGTCACAAGATTAGAAAGAGAAGGTAAAGCCAATACCATTATTAGTAGGGCCAAACGACAACAGTTGACGCTGCTGGTTCTCACGCTCTTTACAGTCGGACACGATGCGGTTTATCTTTTTGTCGCTGATGATTAGCAAAGTTGCGGGAGCTATAGCTGTAATCGCAACGCCAGTGAGAAATATCACAGCGCCCACTTCCGAAGCGCTCTCCGTCAAAAACCCTCCCGCACTACTCAGTACCAAACCACCTCCAAGGCTCCACCATGCCCACTTCCGCATACGTTTTGCCTTCATATACTCGTCATGGAACATGGTATTACCGACATAGTTATCAAACTCTTCTACACTAAGTTTTTGCTTCCCCACAGCGATTGCTCCTCGATACCGGCGTAATTCTCCCACTTTTATATTGGAATCAAGGGGTGAAAAACTGGCCGTCTCCTTATTCTTCAATGCGAGTTTGACCCTGTCTCCCTTTGTGATGGAAACAACACGAAAGACCACCTGATCACTGGCAAAATCCCCAAACTCTTTCTGCGCATCCCAGACAATATAGTTCCGGCCCTTTTTAACATCCTCACCCACGTCACCAGAAACATACTTCAACGGTCCCTGGAAAGTATTTCCTCCATCCAAAGAAATGTACAGATCTACATAGGAATCCTCTTTAAGCAAGTAATCGACCCAAACCCTGTCATTTTTAACTGTATAGAATACATCCTTGGCAACGTTTGAATCAATTCTATTTAAATCGTTTGACGAGTTTATCATCTGCGCACTGGCTAACTGCCAAATAATGGCAAAAAACAAAATGGAGAAAATCTTTTTCATGCTATTCCCTGTTAATGTGAAACGCCTCGTTAAAAAGAGAAGGTTAAGCCAATACCATTATTAGTAGGACCAAACGACAACAGTTGACGCTGCTGGTTTTCTCGCTCTTTGCAGTCGGACACGATGCGGTTTATCTTTTTATCGCTGATGATTAGCAAGGTTGCGGGAGCTATAGCTGTAATCGCAACGCCAGTGAGAGATATCACAGCGCAAGGGATAGTCGCTTCCGCATCGTCAGACATCGCCGCCAAAAACCCTCCCGCACTACTCAGTACCAAACCACCCGCAAGGCTCCACCAAGCCCATTTTCGAATTTGCTTGGCCTTTAAGTAGTCATCATGAAATACAGTACTGCCCACATACTGATCGAACTCTTCCACACTTAGCTTCTGCTTACCCACGGCAATTGCGCCCCGATACCTACGTAATTCCCCAACTCGTATGTTGGAGTCAACGGGAGAAATCCCGGTTTTACCCTTATTTTGTAACGCTAACTTAACCCTGTCTTCTTTTGTCAATGAAACGACACGAAACACAACCTGCTCGCTCGCAAAATCTCCAAACTCCCTCTGTGCATCCCAAACAATATAGTTCCTGCCCTTTTGAACATCATCGCCAACACTACCGGTTACATACTCCAGAGGGCCCCTGTAAGTTTTTCCTCCGTCCAAGGAGATATATAAATCTACATGAGCAGCCCTTTTCAAAACATAGTCAATCCACACCTTATCATTTTTGACCGTATAAGAAACATCTTTGGCCAAATTTGAATCTAGTCCATTCAGCTCATTTGAAAGATAAAGGACCTGAGCGCCAGCCACCTGCCAAATGATGACGAGAAGAGCTGCAACAATAGCTTTTTTCATACAAGTATTCTTTATTGATTATTAACGACAAACGTACCCATATCCATAACGGAAGGGACCCTTTGGATCACGTGTGCAGAAGACCCGTTTATGTAGATATCCAAATAAGTATCTTCTGCATACAACGTAATTTGAGGGCTATCCTTTGAACTTGTTGGATTCCTTAACACATTAAACATCTGGGAATGCAAAACTTTACTGGCACGAGGGAAGGTCTCCGAATCCCCACTTCCAACCGCAGAAGCATAGCTGGAATTGGGATAATTACACTCCGTACACTCCCAGGACCATTTCCCATTATCAATACTGACCACTTCTTCATAGCGGCAAACATCTCCTGGCAGGAAATTGAACGAATAAGTTGTTTTCTTATCATACGAAATGCGGTAGTAATAATACAAATAACATCCCTTCCCTCCCACTAAACCTTGATAGGCGTACGCATGCGAATAGTAATCAATGGATGATGTCCCGGTCACTTCTTCCAAAATAAAACAGTCATTCACAAAATCTTTATTTGAGATTAGACTACCATTCTTATAGCCAAATTCAGACGATACTTTTATGGCGCCTTCCGTTTTCGTAAGCGTCTGTATGTCCTTCAAACCTCCCGGCCCTAGCTTGCCACAGGCACAGGTCAGCACGATAGTAGAGAATATGATTAGTTTCGTTTTCATTGTTTAGAATATAAAGGTTAGTCCAAGACCATTATTTGTAGTGCCAATATTGAGAGTATAATCCGTATTGCGAGACCCATTCACTATTCCATCGATTCTCTTCTTTCCTTTTCTAATCTCAAAGGAGCCCCAAACGGCACAGCCAATGCACAATGATTCTACAACCCAATAACCTGGTTCCTGAAATGCATGCCCTCCTCCTGCGATAGCCACGCCCAAAAAAGCAACAGAACTGCCAACGCCAATAGACAAAAGGGTTACCCCTCCATAATAATTCCACTGTGCTTTAATATATTCCCGATGATAGCGATTATTCCCAACAAAAGAATCTAATTGAGAAGCATTGATTGTTTTGCCACCTTGAGCAATACGTCCGCCCTGCCTATGAAGTTCCGAATTAATCCTGGTTAACACCCTAAAAACAACCTCGTCGCTTTCGATTCCACCAAACTCTTTCATCGGGTACCAATAAATCATCTTGGAGCTTTTCCCTCCTTTCACCCAACCCACCGATCCTTTAACTTCGGCCAAGGGGCCAATAAAAGACTGCCCACCATCCAGAGAAACATATAGCTCCACATAGGCATCAACGCCCAATGTATATGTTATAGCTACAGATTCACCATAGGCGGTGAAGCTAACATCTGATGCCAAGCCTAGGTCATTTGAATCAATAAAAGATTGGGACTGCCCAAACATGCTAACCATCGGAAGAAGGATCGCAAAAAAAAGAACAAGTTTACGCATAACTAAAAAAACCAGGCTAGTCCTATTTGGCTTGCTAATTGGAACTCTTTATCAGTGGTGTACCAGTAGTTCCGAGAATATCTGACTGCAGAAGCTGAAACAGAAAACGAAAACGACAAATGTTCGCTTAGCAAACAAGAAGTACCCAATAATGCTCCATATTTGGGTCTATACACGATGTCGTCAAATACAGGGCCAGCATGCATATACCATCTGTCAGCAATCCTAAAAACAGGCCCAAAACTAACAGAGAAAGAAAAATTATTATTGTCGCTAAAAACTTGGTGGAGATAATTAACAGTAACGAAAGAACCCAATCTACTAGCGGCAATATTGTTAATTCCAGCACTTAATCCTAAAGGAAAAAATTGTCTTTCGCGAGGATCATCACCAAGCGTACCACTAAATCCAAAATTTAGCCCCGCCCATATGGCATTCTCATGTGAAAACACTTTCTTCGGCTTCTCTCTCTTTAGCTGTGCAAGCTGTGCACGATCCTTCCAAGGAGATGTAACCACACGGAATGTCACCGCATTGCTTTCAATCCCCCCAAACTCCTTCACTGGATTCCAATCGATGAATCGGGTCACACTGGACTTTCGTACATTCCCCCTCGTTCCACTTAACTCATTCAATGGGCCATAATAGTTTTCACCGCCATCCAAGGACACATAGAGCTCCACATATGCATTCTCCTGTAGAATGTATTGAACAGTCACCTTATCGTTCTTGCTTGAAAAAGACACTTCCTTTGCAGAAAAGGAGTCCTTTCTGTCTAACTCGGCGGAACTGATTCTTTCCTGTGAGAAAGAAGGAATACTCATCAGCACCAATAAGATCAGAATAGCAATTCGTTTCATATCAGCTACAATTCAATTTTTTTCCAATCCTTTGCTACAGAGGGGCCAACAATCACCGTAGGGTCCTGCTCACGGTTTAATTCCAGATGAGCAATCTTACGGGTTTCCTGCTGCACCTTATCAAATAGCTTTCCGAGAGTAATCTTTCCCTGAGACTGCTTGAGTTCCTTCATAAGGCAGTATGTAAACAAATTATGGGACTCTTTCTCGTAAGCGTTAGCCGTCTGGCTTCCAGACGAAGCAGAAAACACAATCAGATTCCCTTCCCCTACGTCCTCTCTCGGCTCGAGACGAACACCCGAAGAAGCTTTGCTGTAGGATAGCATTTCTCCCTGCGGCGTACTGCCGGAGAAACAAGATTCCAGGAAGACTAAGGTCAGCTCCGTGTTATGCTGTCCAAAAGATTTCATCATATCTCCCCTTCGATAACAAGTTCTGGACACGCGCTCAGAAGAGCCATCAATAGGCACAAAGTATGTTTCCTTACTCCCGGCATCCGTCATACCATGCCCATAATAGAAGACCATATATCGGCCAGACGGAACCAATTCCATTGTTTTGGAGAATCTCATAACTTCATCTTCCATCTGCACAAGTGTCAAATCCTGGCGGAAGGTGATATTCTTTTCAGGGATTCCAAGCGTGCGAGTACAATATTCCCGCATGATTTCTCCATCATTGACTGCGGTATTAATGTGCGGCTCATTCCAGTAGTGTCCGTTCGCAATGATGAGGACATACGTATCTTGATCCACCTTCTTCGACACGGGGATGTCACGATCAACGGATGACCCCAAAGAGGCGACAACGATAGTCGGATCCTCTTCCTTATAAGCTTCAACGGTTACGAGGTTACCCATCTTTTGAGCCAAGGAAAGAGAGAAATGTCCATCTTCTGCATATTTCCCGTTCTTTTCATTCAGGGCAATGGTCACAGGAATATCCGAACGCGAATAGGCCTGATTGACAATTAGTTTATATACAACAGATTTCTTTTCGTTCGGACGGAGACGAACAGAAGTGATATGCTGCGCATCACCCCCCAGAAGGAAAACGCCCTGCGGTAATTTCAGGTCAATGGACACATTCTCTGCCGTTCCCCTCTCCACGTTTTGAATAAGAACCTGCAAATCAAACTGACTCATCTTCTCAAGCGTACGGGAGCTGGAGCTGGATGCGATATGGTCAACCACTTTGACCTTTGGAGCACGAAAAGAGCGCGTTTTGATTTCAAAACGACGAGATTCCGTATTAAATCCATTCGGTTCTTCCAAAGCCACCTCAATCACGACGGAACCATCTTCCGTCTGCTGGGATGCAATAATAGGAAAAACAATCTCACGTTCCTCGTTCACCGCAATATCATCCACGGGAGCTGTCATGAAATTCAAGCCCTGAACCGAGCCGCTTCCCTTTATAACGGCTCTTAAGTTACGGCCTGTACCGAGACCCTCATTCCGAACACGCATGACGATTGAACATCTTTCATCGGCATCAATCACTCCATTCCCAGAAGGATCCTTAAATTCGGCTTCTCCAACAACCTTTAAAATAGGGGGCATAAAAGAGCCCGTGGGATTATCCTGACCCTTTTTGATAGGTTTTGCAGTCCCAATTTTCATCTGTCCGGACTTTCCGATTTTGAGAGAGCCCACTTTGGAAGTCTGAGCCGTAGCCACTGCTCCTATAAAGAGCAAAGATGCCACAATAAAAAATTTATTCCGCATTGTTTTCTGATTTAACAAATGATATCAATCCACTGCTTCTGGCCTCACGCCCATCTTCAAACTGTACCAACATGGACCATATTATCTCGCCATAGGGAAGGACATCTGCCGCCCTAAGCTCATAATGATCTTCAGTCGTAAAATCTTTCTGAAGCACAACATTGCAGTCCTTATCCTGAAGTATCAGACGAGCGCCTTCAATTCCAGTGGGATCCCATCTAAAAGTAAAAGACTTGTTCTCATCCACAACTCTAATCCTATATACATCTTTAGAAGGACTTATAAGTTTAAAAATTGACATAGAAGCCGTTGCGGCATAAGATGCATCTTCCTGGCTCACCCCTGTCGGCTTTTCCTGCTTCTCTGACGGCTTTACTGCAGGCTTCTTTTCCGTGAGCGGAGCAGTTTCAGTGCTCTCATGAATATCTTCAATAGTTTGTTCTTCTACGCTCTCAACTTGCTCTTCTATTACATCAGCTACTGTATCCTCAATTGTAGCAGAAGGACGGTTTACCAGCAAAGTAACAACCACGGCAAGCACGGCAGCAATCGAAAGCCCGCTTATCCAGGTAAGACTGTGAATCTTCACCGTGCGCTTCAGCTTTCGATCAACCAGCATATGCGCATCCTTAAGCGATACCGGCTCCGGAGAGGGGCTGTCTGCCAATTTTGCAGCCTGAAGACATTGTAGTAGCTCTTCAGTCTCAAGGTCGTCGACGATATTTGTATACAGATCCTCTTTCATTTTAATTATAGCAATCTAGCATTCGTTTTAGGTGCTTTCCAATCCTATTCTTTATCGTATAAACATAGTCTACAGATAATCCATATTTATCGGCTATCTCCTTGAACTCTCTATCTTCATAAAAGATGAGCCTGGCTATCTCCTTATCTCTCTCACTCTCTATCGCTCCAATGGCTTTCTCAATATCCATCTTTATACCGACGTTTTGACTTTGGATCCACTCCCCGGTAAATGCCTCCCACTGACTATTTATAGAGATGAGCCCATTAGAATCTATCTTGGAAACCTTATATTGTTTAAAAAATCGGTAAGAAATAACGGAAATCCAAGTATTCAGAGACGCTTTCCCATTAAACGTCCTTAACCTACGCCATTGATTTTCAAACAAATAAAGAAAGAATTCATCAACCAAATCTTGGACATCGACCTTATACGGAAAGATATTATAGATATGGTATTGAAAAGTAGGCAGATACTTCTGATAAAAAAAGTACACTATAGCTTCATGATTATTTGAAATGACGGACTTTAGCAGGTCGTCATCTTTCATCTGTTGATAGACTTTATGTGGTTCCATTTTCATAAAACTCTCACTTAGGGTATACGGGAAGGGAACACACAAAAAAGTGGACTTCTTCCATTGCCCGCTTCTTGAGGTTTTCGACGACCTTGTAGCACGAACAATGAGTAAAGTCCACGAAGCTACGAATAGCCACGTGAACGCTACTTTATTCATTGTGCTACAATCTTTAGAGTGTCGAAATTCCAAGAAGCACAAATAAAGCAAACGCTTCCGTATGTCTATATATGTTCTCTGGCGAGAACAACGACAAATATAACTATTTTTTGAAATAAAGTAGATAATTATTCTTATTAACCGACACACGAGCGTAAGATAAGTAAATACAAATTTGTATATTTGTATAAAATAAAAAGAGACGAGTACATGGAGTACATCATATACTGCGATGAGTCTGTCAGTGACGGAAAATTCTATACAGACTTCTTTGGCGGCGTCCTGGTCCGAAACACGGACTATGATGTCATTAAGGCCGCCATCGATGCCAAGAAGGCAGAGCTCGACCATTGCAAAAGAACAGCTATTCTTTCACATTTTGGCACATATTAAAGACTGCAACAACATCGAGCTATTTGACATTAGTAACTCGACACCAATTTCTGTCTCAAAAGACTTCTGGACTATGCCTTACCGGCATTGGAAATTCATAACACCAGAGTTCCGGAGCGGCCATAAACAATAAAAAAAGCCGCGCTTGAGCTACATAAACCGCCTTGGTGGAACCAGGGCCTTCGCTCCCGAGTAGGACTTTTTCTGATGCAAAGATAAGTACTTTATCGATAAATAACAAACGGGGGTGACCCTAAGGCCACCCCCTGTTCTATCAGAAGATTCTTCGCTTCGCTCAGAATGACAATTACAGTTCGTTCATCATGTCCATGGCGTCGGTCTTGGAGCCTACCACGATGTCCTGGTAGCGGGCAAGACCGGTACCGGCCGGGATGA
>OCVV011106123.1_pt1 | contig 11419 bp, 11 predicted proteins | sample 1539721 | NCBI WGS metagenome assembly OCVV01 (sample SAMN02144230, study PRJEB22623) | gut metagenome | biome: sheep rumen | host: Ovis aries | place: New Zealand | reverse complement strand
CCTGCCGATAAGTGATGACAAAAAGGAGCTTATCCTCGGCAAAAATGCCGGGAGACTGCTCGGTTTAGTGTAAAAAGAGGGATACTATGAGAGAGAAAAATGAGAGAGCACTTGTGCTCGCTGCAGCGGGAGTTCTTCTTGCGGCGGTGCTGACAGGCTGCTCAATGTTTAATGACAGAGACACACAGACAACTACGGCCTCAATGACGGCGTCTGCTACCCGAAGAACTGTTGTTACCACAAAAACAGCAGTTCGTGAGCTTACCCCCGATACCGATGATGAGGATTTTAACGGCTATACCACTACAACAACTGTAACAGGTCATCTTGATACAGATGTCAGCTTTGATGACGGCTATGATATGGATATCCGTGCCACAATGACTGCAAAGGCTGAATCCGAGCCCGAGACCACAACCACAACAAAAGCTTCGGAGACTAAAAAGACCACAACCACCACTACCGCATTTAAGAAAGATGCTCTCTATCAGCTTTCCGACACAAACAGCTATGACGGCTCAAAAACCTATAAGGTAACATCAGACACAACCTATCTGAATCTCAGATTCGGCCCTTCGAGAAATTATGATGTTCAGCTTAAAATTCCCGACGGCGAGACCGTTAAGGGCTACGGCCAGACTACTGATGCTTCCACAGGGGACAAGTGGGTGTATATCGACTACAACGGCACAAACGGCTGGGTAATGAAAAAGCTTCTCAAGGAGCAGTAAAAAGCCTGCTTCCGCCTTTTTCGGGGCGGAAGCTTTTGTTTTGACATTTCATAGAAGGCAAATCGGGAAAATGTGGTTGACTTATTCGGATAATCGTGGTATAATATAATGTAATTGTATTCAGCGGTTATGTTCCGCAGTCTGAGAGGTGTAGAGAAATGGCTGTAAGGGTCGGAATGGTGTCGCTTGGCTGTCCTAAGAATCAGGTAGATGCCGAGCATATGCTTTCGCTTGTGAAAAAAGACGGCTTTGAGCTCACTGCCGATGCAGCACTCGCAGATGTTGTTATAGTAAACACCTGCGGTTTTATTGAGAGCGCCAAGCAGGAGGCGATAGATACCATATTGGAGTTCTGCACTTTGAAGCAGGAGGGCAGGATAAAGGCTGTTATCGCAACGGGCTGTCTTGCTGAGCGCTACAGAGATGAAATGGCAAAGGAAATTCCCGAGCTTGATGCTGTAGTGGGGCTTGGCTCCAATGAAAAGATCTGCGACATAATCCGTGATATATGGATAGATAAAAAAATGGTCTGTTCCTACGGCGCAAAGACCGATCTTGATATAAGCGGCGGAAGAATTATATCGACAGAGCCGTTTTATGCATATATTAAGATAGCAGAGGGATGCAGCAATAACTGTACATACTGTGCTATTCCCGAAATAAGAGGAAAGTTCAGAAGCCGCCCTATCGAGGACATAGTCAAGGAGGCAGAGTGGCTTGCCGGGAACGGCGTTACAGAGCTTGTAGTCGTTGCACAGGATACAACACGCTACGGTGAGGACATCTACGGAAAGAGCGAGCTGCCGAAGCTTTTAAGAGAGCTCTGTAAGATAGAGGGCTTCAGGTGGATAAGAACTCTTTACTCCTATCCCGAAAGAATAACAGATGAGCTTCTTGAAACGATAGCCTCCGAGCCGAAGCTTGTGAAATATATGGATATTCCGCTGCAGCACTGCAGTAAGGAAGTGCTTAAAAGAATGCACCGCTACGGCGACAGGGAGCACCTTGAAAAGCTTATCTCGCATATCAGAGAAAAGATACCGAATGTTGTGCTGAGAACTACGCTTATAGCAGGCTTCCCGGGGGAGACCGAGGAGCAGTTCGAGGAGCTTTGTCGGTTCGTTCAGGACATGAAGTTTGAAAGGCTCGGCTGCTTTGCCTACTCTCAGGAAGAGGGCACTGCCGCAGCAGAGTTTGATGACCAGATAGATGAGGACATCAAGGAGCGCCGTGCTGAGATCGTTATGGAAACGCAGATGCGGATTTCTGACGAGTTCAATCAGCAGTGTATTGGCAGAACCTTTGAGGTTGTCTGCGAGGGCTTTGACCGCTATGCCGAGTGCTATTACGGCAGAACGGCTATGGATGCTCCCGAAATTGACGGCAAGGTGTTCTTTACAAGTGAAGAAAAGCTTGGAGTCGGACAGTATGTTAATGTCCTGACTGATGATACACTTGACTACGATCTGATAGGCTCAGTCGCAGAGAAAGGGGAATAATATGAATCTTCCAAATAAACTGACAGTCCTCAGAGTTGTACTTATACCTATATTTCTGGTGTTCGTACTTCTCTTTGAGATACCAAACCACATGATATGGGCGCTGATAGTTTTTGCGGCTGCATCAATTACCGATATGCTTGACGGAAAGATAGCAAGAAGCCAGAACTTAGTTACCACCTTCGGAAAGTTTCTGGACCCTCTTGCGGATAAGCTGCTTGTAATGTCAGCTATTATAGTTTTCTCCTTCGAGAGATGGATAGACCCGATAGCAGTCATCATTATTCTGTCCCGTGAGTTCATGGTAACCGGACTCAGACTTGTGGTTGCAGGCGAGGGCATAGTAGTTTCGGCAGGTATATGGGGCAAGTGCAAGACCGCCTTTACAATGGTGGCACTTGTAGTTATTATGTTCCTCCAGATCCTTTATCCTGACAGCAAGGGAAGCCCTGACCTTAACTGGCATTCGACACTTTTCCTCGTAAATGAGGCTCTTATATGGGTTTCTGTAATACTTACTGTTATTTCAGGCGGAATTTATCTTAAAGCTTATTGGAAGTATATTGATTCCAGCAAGTAATGCAATTTTAGTTTCGGTGATGATATGAATTTTATCAAAGGCTTAAAGCATGACATTCAGACAATAAGAGAGCGCGACCCTGCTGCGGGAAGTGTCCTTGAGATACTGACCTATGCAGGACTTCATGCGGTGGCATTCTACAGGGTGGCTCACTGGTTCTATCTGAAAGACCATAAAATAATCGCAAGATTCATTTCTCAGATAGCAAGAGGTCTCACTGGTATAGAGATACACCCGGGCGCAAAAATTGGCAAAGGGCTTCTTATTGACCACGGTATGGGAGTTGTGATCGGTGAGACTGCCGAGATAGGCGACTACTGTCTGCTTTATCAGGGCTGTACCCTCGGAGGTACGGGTAAGGATCACGGAAAGCGTCACCCTACACTTGGAAACAATGTAATGGTCGGCTGCGGAGCAAAGGTTTTAGGACCCTTCACAGTGGGCGACAATGCGAAGATAGCCGCAAATGCGGTGGTTCTCTCGCCTGTGCCTGCAAACTCTACTGCGGTGGGCGTTCCTGCTAAGATAGTAAAGCAAAACGGCAAGCGCACCCTTGACCTCGATCAGGTACACATTCCTGACCCGATGTTTCAGGAGATATGCCGTCACCGTATGCAGATAAGTGAGCTTGAAAGCAAGATAGCAAAGCTCGAAGCCGAGCTCAAAGCTAAAGAACAGGAGAATACAAAATGATACTTTATAATACACTTTCGCACAAAAAAGAAGAGTTTATCCCCAGAGAAGAGGGAAAGGTCGGAATGTATACCTGCGGGCCGACCGTTTATCATTTTGCGCATATAGGCAACCTCAGAACATATATCATGGAGGATATCCTCGAAAAATATATGAGGTACACAGGTCTTGACGTAAAGCGTGTTATGAACATCACAGATGTCGGACACCTTACCTCTGACGGTGATACGGGTGATGACAAGATGCTCAAGGGCGCAAAGCGTGAGCACAAAACTGTTATGGAGATTGCAAAGTTCTATACCGATGCGTTTTTCTCCGACTGCGAAAAGCTGAACATCAAAAAGGCAGATGTAGTTGTTCCTGCTACCACCTATATTGATGAATTTATCAAGGTAACTCAGTCCCTTATTGAGAAGGGCTTTGCCTATGAGGCAGGCGGAAACATCTATTTTGATACCTCAAAGATAGATAACTATAACGTGTTCCACAACTTCACAGAGGACGACCTTGAAGTAGGCGTCCGTGAGGGTGTTGAGGAGGATACAAACAAGCGTAATAAAGCAGACTTCGTTCTGTGGTTTACAAAGTCGAAGTTTGACGATCAGGAGCTCAAATGGGAGTCTCCCTGGGGCATAGGATATCCGGGCTGGCATATCGAGTGCTCCTGCATAAGCATGAAAAACCTCGGTGAGTACCTTGATATTCACTGCGGCGGAGTTGACAACATCTTCCCGCACCATACCAATGAGATAGCTCAGTCAGAGGCCTACCTCGGACATAAATGGTGCAATTACTGGTTTCATGTACATCACCTGAATACCTCAAGCGGAAAAATGTCAAAATCCAAGGGCGAGTTCCTGACAGTATCGCTCCTTGAAGAAAAGGGATATGACCCGATAGTCTACAGATTTTTCTGCCTGCAGTCTCACTACAGAAAGGGCCTCGTGTTCACTTGGGAGAATCTTGACAACGCAAAGACCGCTTATGAGAAGCTTGTCGCAAGGATAGCGTCTGTCCTTAAAGACAAGAAGGCAGGAGATAACTCTGCCGAGAAGACAGCTGAGTTCAAAGCACGCTTTGACAGTGCCCTCGGCAATGACATCAACACTGCCGACGGTCTGACCGTTATCTATGACCTTCTCAGGTCAGACCTTGACTGGTCAGCCAAGAAGGAGCTTATTTCTGCATTCGATACAGTTTTCAGTCTTGACCTTATCCCTCATGCAGAGGCTAAGCTCAAAGAGAGCGAGAATGCAGATTCTGACATTCCCGATGAGGTAAAGGCTCTCGTAGAGGAGAGAACAGCAGCCAGAAAGGCTAAGGATTTTGCAAAGGCAGATGAGCTCAGGGATAAGATCGCAGCTCTCGGCTACACCGTTAAGGAGACCCGTGAGGGCACGGTAGTAAGCAAAGCATAATAAAACTCAGCAGACAGCACCCGACTTCGGGAATATAAGCTGTGTGCAGGGGAGGTAATATGAAAAACAACAGGGCAGAATATATTCCTTTAAGGAAAAAAGGCTTTAAGACCTATTTTCAGTTTTCGCTGATAGCAATGTGCTTCGTGATAGTGTTTGCATTGTTTTATGCCTGCGCAGGCAGAAAGCCTAAAATAGACTTTTCTGATGCAAAGGTAATTCAGATGGACCTTCCGTCAGATGACACCCCCGTGGTTGTCTTCGAGACTGACAAGGGCACGTTCAAGGCAGTGCTTTTCCCCGATGAAGCACCGAAGTACTACGACTTCTTCAAGGGGCTTGTCGAGGACGGCTACTACGACGGCACCTATGTGAATATGGTGCAGGACGGAGTATTCTTCATAGGCGGAACTAAGCAGGCAGACGGTCAGACAACCTCTGATACCGATACTACAGAGCTTGACGCAGAGCTTTCCAAAAACCTCTGGCCGATAAAGGGAGCGCTTTGTGCGTATACATACGATAAAAAATCCTTTATGTCATCAAGCAAGGTTTCAAATTCGTATCTTCTGTTTGTTGATGACTATCAGCTCACCGAGGAGGAGCAGAAGGAATTTGACGAAATGACAGTCAGCAACGAAGTTCCTGATGATATAACCGATGCGTTTTCAAATTACGGCGGAGTGCTGAACTTCTCACAGCAGTATACAATATTCGGTCAGATATATGACGGAATGGACGTATACGATGAGATATGTGCAATGGACGTAACCGATTCGGAAACACTCAGACCCTCCGAGAATATTCAGTTTACAAAGGTTTACCTTTCAACCTACGGCGAGAATAAGAATGACAGCTTCTTCGAGACGCAGGAGAGCACCTCGGCTGAGGATACATCATCACAGACTGAAAGTAAATAGTTATACCGCACTTTCCGATCTTTTTAGTCGGGAAGTGCCTTTTTATGGATTTGACATTACGGGGAATATGTGCTATAATATATTGAATGTATTTATGCTCATGAAGGGAGTGTTGTCTCATGGCTGCAGTAAAGACTGTCGGTATCTGTTATTGCGGATTGGCTGCTGAATATCAGGACGAGCTGTGCAACAGTCTGATTAACTTTGCACGCAATGCAGGAAATATCAGACTTGTGTATTTTACCTGCTTTACGGAAAGCTTTACAGGCTCAGCGCATGATGTCGGCGAGTTCAGAGTGTTTGATCTTATCAACTGGGATAAGCTCGACGGCATAATAATAATGGGACAGAGCATTCCCGACCGCAATAAAATAACCGAGATAGCAAATCAGGCAAAGGCTCATAATGTGCCTTGTGTTTGTCTTGACTGGGAGACAGATGCCTGCCCGTATATAATGTATCACTGCGGAGATACCGTATATAAAATTACAGACCACCTTATAAAAGTACACGGCTGCAAAAAGATAAATTATGTTACAGCTATAAAGGGCGACCCCGTTTCCGATGAACGTGAGGACGGCTTTATGAGAGCTCTCCGAGATAACGGCATTGAGCCCGAAGAGGACAGGGTAGCTGTCGGCTGGTGGTGGACTCATGCCCCGAGAGAGGCTGTTGACAAGTGGCTTTCTGATGGTATGAAGATAGATGCTATAGTCTGCGCAAATGATGTTATGGCTATATCAGTAATGAGAGAGCTTTCCAAAAAGGGCAAGCGTGTCCCCGAGGATATAAAGGTTACAGGCGTTGACTGGCTTATGGAGGGTCAGATGATAACCCCGCAGCTTACAACTGCCGATTTTGACCGCAATATAGATGCGGCTATCGCCTTTGAGATGCTCTTCGGCGAGATAGTTGGAAACGTCAACCTTGAGCCTAACCTCTCGTTCAGCGAGAGCTGCGGCTGTCCTAAGGCGCATAAGCTTAATACCAATGAAAGCATAAGAAGGCTTAATGAATATAATGACAGGCTTCTGGCAGAAAACAGAAAGAACTACGAGCTTGAATCGAAGATAATTGAACAGCCCGACTGGCAGAGAGCCCTTGAAATGATTCAGAAGGACAGCTCCGAGCAGTGGGTTAAAAAGCTTTGGCTCTGTGTGAACAGTGATCTTATCAGAACAACCATAGATGATATAGATAAGCCCGATTTCGGTTACACTACCCCTGACGGCTATGCCGATGCTCAGATGGTAATAGCTCACAAAAATATGAATGAGATGACCTATGGCATGACCTTCCCGACATCGGAGCTCATTCCCGATTTCGATAATGAGATCGAGTACTGCAAGGCTCTTCTTGTGTTTCCTCTGCACGTCAATGATTCGTCGCTTGGCTATTGTGTAAGGGAAATATCCGAGTTTTCAGAGCTTGAAAAATGGTATCTGTATTCACGTTCGGTATCAAATGCACTTATGATAGTAAGGCAGGAGAACGACCTCACGCTGTCAAACAGAATGCTTGAGGAAATGTACAACCGTGACTCCATGACAAAGCTTTACAACAGACGAGGCTTCTTCAAAAACCTTGCTAAGATGTTTGAAGACCCTAAGGGTAAGCTTTTTATAGTCATATCTGTAGACCTTGACGGTCTGAAATATATAAATGACAATTTCGGACACCTTGAGGGAGACAGCGCTCTTATAGCGATCTCGGATTTCCTGTCTCAGCTATGCGGAGATAAGCTTGTATGTGCAAGATTCGGCGGAGATGAGTTCGTAGCGGCAGGCTTTGCAGGCGAGGGCGAGGGCGCTCAGCTTGAGATCGATTTCCAGAAGAAGATAGATGAATATAACGCTGTATCGAAAAAGCCTTATAAAATATCGGCAAGCACGGGCAGAATAGAGAAGCCCTTTACAGGTGATGCTAACTTTGACAATATGGTTATGCTTGCAGATGAGACGATGTACCGTTCAAAGGCGGATAAGAAATCTACGCTTTTCAGAGGTCAGCCCAGAAACAACTGACCCTCGAATATATCCGTAAGCTTACGGAGAAGGGAAGAATGAAAATGATCCTAAAGAAGATAACTGCTGTACTGGCAGCTGCGGCGCTCGCTGTGTGCATGAGCGTGACGGCCTTTGCTGATGCAGTCTATGATGACGGACAGGGCTATACTGACCCTGCTGCAGATCAGGGCGGCTACGTTGACCCCTCGCAGCAGTATACCGACCCGAATGCTCCTGTAGAAGACCCGACTCAGCAGCAGACACAGCAGACAGAAACCTTGCAGACTGATGCGGTACCCACTGAAACTCAGGCGCCTGTTGTGACAGATGCACCCACTCAGGTAGTTACAGAAGCACCCACTCTCACGCAGACAACCTATACACCGCCCGAGCCGACCTCGGCTCCTGCAACGGTAAAGCTCAAGGTCAGCGATGTTAAGGATAAGAAGTTCACAGTAGATATCCTTGTTGAAAGCCCGAAGAAGATCGCTAATGCTCAGTTTGCAATTGAGTACGATCAGAACGCTCTCAGGTATGAGAGCTGTCAGCACAATGACGAGGCCGGCGGAATGGCAGTTGAGAACTCCTTTGACGGAAAGTTTGTCTACAATTATGTAAACCCTGACGGTACAGCATACGAGGGCTCGTTCTGCACAGTTACTTTCTCGGTTCAGGACGAGAAGATGACCTCATCTGCACTTCACCTTACGGTAAACGATCTGAGTGATGAAAATGCAGTGACTATCTCCTGTCAGACAGAAAGTGCCATAGTCAAGTACGAGGGTGCTCCCGATTCAGAGACTGATGATGATTCAGACTACAGAGAGGTAAAGCTTCTTCTCTCGAAGAGCCCGTACACTCCGAAGGATATGATAGCAGACGGCGACATCTTCGAGGTAGATATTGACAACGGCGAAATACTGACATACGCAGACGGAAAGTTTACAGCCCTCAAAGCAGGCAGCGCCAAGGTGATTATCGAGTACGCAGACGGCTCGGTTGCAAAGCTTTTGGTAGTTATTGAGGACGACAGCTCTTCATCGGCTGCCGAGACTACCACAGTAACAACAGCCGCACCTGCTGCACGTAATGAGGAGAAAAAGTCAAACAGCCTTATGTTTATTCTCATTGGTGCTGTAGTAGTTATAGGGATCGGCATTGTAGCTGCTGAATACTTCCTTATCATGAAGCGCAGAGACCCGAATGATGATGAGTATGATGAATACCCCGAGGAAGACAACGCTCAGACAAACGTTGTAAGAGACGATTACGTCGATGACGATAAGTACTATGATGATGACGAGTACTACGATGATGGCTATGACGATCAGCCTGCTCCCGATGCTCCTGCTGATAACGGCTTTGAGCAGAACAGCGCAGATGATGATGAATAAAGCGCATAATAAAGCCCCGAAGATTTCTTCGGGGCTTTAACTGTGTATCATTTGCGGTTTTTCTTGTAGATGATCTTCAGACCCTTTAAGAGCAGATCGTCATCGAGGATAATATCCTGTCTCTTGCACAGCGGAAGCACCGTAGATGCAAGACCGCCTGTAGCTATAACAGTACACTTCTGTCCGAGCTCTTCTTCGATCCTCTCTATCATACCGTCAATAGCGCAGGCATTAGAGTAGAGCAGTCCGTTTCTTACGCTGTCAACAGTGTTAGTGCCGATGATCTTCTTAGGCTTGTCAAACGAAACATTCTGAAGCTGTGCCGCCTTTGTAACCAGAGCCTCTGCCGATGTCCTGAGGCCTGTCATGATCGTACAGCCAAGGTGCCTCTTCTGCTCATCAATAAGCGAAAGCGTAGTAGCAGTTCCCATGTCGATAATTATCATAGGCGCCTTGTACTCATTTATACCTGCCACAGCATCAACAACGAGGTCGCTTCCTAGCTGAGCAGGATTGTCAATAAGAATACTGAGCCCTGTCTTTATTCCGGGGCCTACAGTCATTACCTCAGAGCCGATATACTTGTTCACAGCAGTTTTAACAGTGTTTGTAAGATCTGGAACAACAGATGAGATTATAGCACCGTCAATATCCTTTATGTCAACTCCATGTATCTCAAGTGCAGTCCTCAGATGAGCCGCATATTCAAGATCAGTTGCCTTGTGATTTGTAGATATGCGCTCACGGAATAGTATTTCCTCTCCATCAATACAGCCGAGCACAATGTTTGTATTTCCGATATCAATTGCAAGAAGCATTTTATTACCTCCTTATAATATATCCCCCGCCGTAAGACGAGGGATATTTTTTGTACACTTATGCGTGTGCCTTGCTGGGCGCAAGGTTGATTATACGAATAACTGCCGAGATAAGCACGATAGCAACACCAAGCTCAACTAAGAAGTTAGTTCCTACAAAGCCTACGATGTAGTAGGTGAACACATTCTTAAAGCCTGCAGCCTCGCCCCATGCCTTGATGGTGTCGAGGAAGAAAGCGGTGCAGCCTATCAGGAAAACGCCTGTGTTCACTACAGGAGCAGCTATAGCCGCTGCGATCGAAGCTACAGTACCGTTAAACTTGGAAACAAGCTTGTAAACAAGTGCTGCTGCTATTCCGCAGAGTGTTCCCTTTGCAATGCAGAGCACAACTGTAAGCGGAACATTGATAGCAAAGAATGCAGACGCATCAAACAGTGTCATGCAGCCGAATACAAAGCCGAGCCAGCCGCCTGCCTTCCAACCGTAGAGCGCTCCTCCGACAACGATAGGTGTCAGTGCAAGAGTGATCGTGAACGGACCGAACTTGATGTTCATCGAGACGATCGAAAGTACAACTACAAGTGCTGTCATCAGACCTACCCCGACGATGGTTTTGGTGTTTTTCATATTTAATTCCTCCTTGTTACTGTTCTCCCATCAGGGGGAGATACAATACAAACCTGCGGAGACGTATTTCTCCGCCAGACATATTATAGCATATCCGCCCATACATTTCAAGTGAATATTTGATTAATTTTCAGTTACACTTTGGTGTATAATTATACAGCTTTCTGCATAGCTTTGTCATTTTTTCTTTGTACCCGAGGAAAACCCTCCGAATATTCCCGACACCAATGACAGTATCAGCTTTGTAGTGATACTGAGTTCACTCATAGCAAAGCTGAGTATCGTACCTGCAAACATCAGCACTATAAAGCACCCCAGTCCGCACATAAGCCCGAGGGCAATACTGCTCTTTTTCTCAACACAAGCGCCTATCATTCCCACCGTGTAGGAGCACCCGCATATAAACAGTATCGACAGCGCCGACATGATCAGTCCGCCTGCGTCAAACTTCGACAGCAGCCACCCGAACACAAACACCGAAACAGCCACTCCGAAAAGCCCTGTTACTAAAGCGCTCACAGCCTGCCCGTACCTGAGTGAGCCTTTGTCCTTTCTGTATCTCATAGTATCTCTCCGTTCGTTTTTATTCTATTATATGTGAATAATCTCAGTCTGATTACAATAGAATAGAGTATAGGCAAAACCGCACAACCACCGGCTAACGCCTTTGCACGTCATAAACTTGCATATTTTCCGTCATATCACACAAAGTTTCCTAGCCGGGCGCCAGCC
>OCVV011248749.1_pt1 | contig 11420 bp, 21 predicted proteins | sample 1539721 | NCBI WGS metagenome assembly OCVV01 (sample SAMN02144230, study PRJEB22623) | gut metagenome | biome: sheep rumen | host: Ovis aries | place: New Zealand | reverse complement strand
TGCCCTCCGGATGTCCTCCACGGTGTAGCCGTCCGTGCAGTAGAAGATCTGTCTGCTGACCAGGGTGGGAATGCTTTCGGCCAGTTTGATCCAGCCGTCCTCGCTAATCTCTCCGCTGGTGATCTCGCTCAGGTTCACCATGCTCGCCGAGGCGAATTCACGTTCCATCAGCTCGTTGACCTTCATCTCCATCGTGATGTACAGAACCCGTTTGCCCTGCTTCGCCGCGTTCAGACAGATCGTCATGGCGAAGATCGACTTTCCGACCGAAGGCCGGGCGCCGATGATCATCAGCTTCGATCCGTACAGGCCGCCGGTCATCTTATCCAGGGGACCCAGGCCCGTCATGATCCGGTTATCCGGATGGTCTTCGCGCTTCTGCGCATCGCTCAGCTGCTCATAGGTATCGATGACGGCCTGTTCCTGATTCACCAGCTTGATCCCGCCGTCACCCTTGACCTTCCGGATATCCAGCGCGGCGGTCTCTCGGATCTCGTCCACGTTCTTTTCTGATTCAGCTGATGCCTGGATCAGGCTCTCGCCGATGCCTCTCAGTCTCCGCCGGGTGGCACATTCCCTCACGATCCGGATGTAGCTCTTCACGTTTGCGGTCGTGACTACGGAGCTGACCAGCTTCGGCAGGTATGCTGCGCCTCCGATGATCTCGATGCGATTGGCTTTCTGCAGCTCTGCGTACATGGTGACCAGATCGACTGGCGTTCCGGCCCGGCTCAGATCCTTCATCGCATTCAGAATCAGCCTGTGTGCAGGCTCGCTGAAGTCATCCGGATCCATTTCAACAACAGCCTTCAGCGCCTTATCGCTCTGCATCGCCGCGCCGAGCACGTTGATCTCCGCTTCAATGTTGGTGTACGCATTCATTCAGCTCACCATCCCATGAAGACGTGATCCTTCGGCAGGAGAGGATCCTCTTCGGCCCTCTTCTGCTCTCCGGCTGCGATGTTCTGGCAGCACTTCCGCAGGTAGCTCAGAACCGTCTTTCCCTGGTCAACGCAGGCGCTGATCCCGGCCAGCACGGTGTCCTTTCCGAAGTCCGCATACAGGTCAATGAGCTTGTCCCATGTGGCCGGATTCTTCGGGAAGCCAGCGGCCTCCGCAGCATCCAGAATCTCGTTGTGGTCCTGCTGGATCCGGAGGAGATCGTCCCCTTCGTCCGGAGGAGGTGGAGGCGGCGTTTCCTTCTTCTCTATCTCTATCTCTTTCTCTATCTCTCCGTAACGGTCGCGTAACAGCGGCGTAACAGTGTTACGCTTTCTCATGTTCCGCATGCGCTCAGCGGCAGATGTTTCAGAGCCCACATTCTCGACAGCGTAAGGCAGGAAGAAGTTTTCGTTATCCGAACTCTCTGCCAGACCGCAGTGCGAGAGGTAGATCAGCGTGGCTGCCACATCGTCCGGCTTTTCATCCAGATCCAGCGCCAGCTCCGTGGAGATGTCCTGCTCCAGGTGATCAAACCGGATGATTCCATCCGTCTTCATCGCCTTCAGTTGCAGCTTCAGGTAGATGATCAGGTAGGTGTCACCGCCGGCCATGTTCCGCAGCTTCTTGATCCGCTTGCTGGCGAAGAAGTCTTCCTTCAGCTTCAGCCAGTAGTACCGTTTCCCTGATGCCATTCAAGCTCACATCCTTTCGGAGGGGCCGGAGGCGAATTCCGGCCCCATGGTCATCAGAACGGAAGATCGTCCGTTTCCACCGCGGTGAATCCTGCCGGAGCGGCCGGAGCAGCTGCGGGATACGGTGCATTCTGCGGAGCGTATGCCATCTGCTGCTGCGCGTACTGCGGTGCAGGCTGTGCAGAGTACCCGGGCTGGGGAGCGTATCCCTGAGGCGCCTGAGCGTACCCAGGAGCCGGAGCAGCTGACGGACTGGCGTATCCCTGCGCCGGAGCAGGAGCGGCTCCCTGGCCCTCTCTGGGCGTCAGGAACTCGACCTCGTTGGCCGTGACTTCCAGATTGGCGTGAACCTGTCCATCGTTCCCGGTGTAGGTGCTCACGTCCACCGTGCCGCAGATGTACACCTTCCGGCCTTTGGCCAGGTACTTCGCGCAGTTCTCGCCGAGCTCGCGCCATGCGGTGACCCGGTAGAATTTCGCCTGGGCCTGCTGGCCGGCATCCCGCTGCGCCTTCGACAGCGGCTTATTCACCGCCACGGAGAAGCTGCACACATTGATCCCGGTCTGCGTGGTGCGCAGCTCCGGATCCTTCGTCAGGTTTCCGATAAACTCAATCCTGTCCATCCTTCTTTTCCTCCATCTTCTTCTTGCGCTGATAGGCGCCCATCCCGGTCACAGCCAGGACCAGAGAATCATTGATCAGGCCGTAGCCGCTTTCTCCTCTGTCGATCAGGCTCTTAATGTCGGCCGTCAGGATGTCCAGCGCCGCAGCCTTGCTGACCAGCTCCTCGTAGTGATCGGCATCGATCGTCACTAGGCCGACATCCGCCAGCAGTTCAGCTTCTTCCTCGGTGAGGATGTCCCCATCGGTGTAGTTGGGGTTCGGGTATCCGCGTTTGATCTCGCTCATGGTTTGTAGCTCCTTTCACAGATAGTTCTTTCTGATCGTCTTCATCCACAGCTCATGGCCATGGATCCTTTCAAATGCCTTCTGGGCTTCCTGCTTCAGCTGCAGGCCCTTCTCCGGATCGTACTGGGCGCCGCCGTCTCCGGTGTGATGCCGGTGACAGAGCCAGATCTTGAGGCCGTATTTCTCGCTGATCTTCCGGTTGGCCACGCCGGCGAAGATGTGATGCTCTTCCAGACTGACCACCGATCCGCAGAAGTAGCAGCAGCGCTCACTCTGCAGAATTGATTCCGACATCCTTATCCTCCGCGTCCTCAGAGAATTTGCTCTGAATCAGGCCTTTCAGCTCATCCAGCTGCTTCTGCAGATCCGCGACCTGCTTTTTCAGCCCGTCCCGTTCCAGCTCTGCGGTGCGCTGTTTGCTCTTGGCATCGGCAACCTGAGCATCAGAATTACCCTTCACAAGGGCACGGTATTCTGCCAGGGTGATCGTGACCATGATCTGTCCGTTCGCAACAAAGTCGTTTTTGTTGCTATAGCTGCTGTATCCGTCATCTTTGGGAGTTTTCTCCAGCAGCTGATCAGTAATGATGGATTCCATGTCAGTCTCCTTTCATCGGGTGAGCTGCTTCGTACTCAGCCCACTTTGCTTTCATCCTGGCCAGCTCTTCCGGCGTTTCCGTCTCGATCCCCAGCGCCTTGGCCTCCTGGATCGCGCCGTCTATCACTCTGGCCATCTCCTTTGTGTCCATCTTGTGGCTGTCCTTGTAGACCTTCCACATGTTGCATGTCACGCCGTTCACCTCGCGCTGGTCGTAGAGGACTGCATACTTGTAGTAGTCCGTGGCGTCCACATCCCGCGGGAGGATAAACATCAGATACTTTCCGTCAGCTGTTCTGGCGAGCGGTCCGTAGCTAGTGATCAGCCTGGCCTTCACTTCTTCCTCGGATTCCGGAGTCTCGGCCGCGATCTTGTTCACCAGCACATGGAAGTAGCTGTTCGCGTTCTTGCTCCGGATCTTCCGGTGCTTCTTGATCTCGATGTCGCAGTCATACTTGGCCAGCTCATCGAACCGGTCTCCGTCAATCTTCTCCTTGGTGAAGAAGGTGACGATCCATCCGGAGCCGTCTCTGCTGCGGAACATCTCCTTCAGCCTGCCGATCATTCGACCACCCATTTCTCCTTGTAGATCTCCAGCAGCTCCGGCTTCGTGTGCAGCCATGCCCAGAAGTTCCGGATGTGAACCTCCGCCGGCTCGATCAGGTTCCGGTCGTAGCTTTCCACGTACAGATCCCGGCCATCGCTCACCAGGTAATCAAACCGCCGGGCTTCCGGCAGCGCCTGCAGGTAAAGCGGGTGCTGGGAGCAGTGCAGGTACTTTCCGTAGACGTCCGAGCTTCCGAGGCTCGTTGTCCGGAATTTCACATCGTAGATGACACCGGCCTTGACCACATCGCAGATGCCGTAGATCCAGAAGTCCTGGCCGGCCACCGTGAGATCACAGCTCACAGGGACCTGGATCTGACCGCCGGTGATGATGTCCGCGATCTTCTTCGCGCCATCGTAGTTATCCGGAAACTTCCGGCATTCGTTGACCTCGCCGGTCACAGGATTCACGGTGTCCAGCAGGATCGTCTCCACCACGTTCTCGCCGCTGGCGATGCGGTAGCACAGATTCTCGAAGTTTGTTCCGGCAATCATGGCCTCGCTCGGCTCATGCGGTTCGCGCTTCAGCGTGGCCAGGAAGTCGGCCATCGCCTCATCCGCGTATTCTTCCATGCAGTCGAAGGTGTAGGCCCAGCTCTCGATCAGCGTCTTGGTGATCTTCAGCTTCACTTCTGATCACCTGCCGGAACGTAGGAGGCCGTGGCCTTCTCGTATTTCAGCCCCAGGCTGGCGCACTTCTGATTGAGCATCATTCCGCATTCCTTCTTGCTGGTCAGCGCATGGGGCATATCCGCGATGGCCTTCATACAGGCGTTGGCGCTGTCCTGATCGATCACGCCTTCCAGCATGTCCTTCACGCCTTCGATGACCTTCCGATAGGTTTCCATCTGATCGGCCACAGCTGCGTTCTCCTGGATCATGTTCTTCCGGGCTGTGTCGAACAGCTTGGCCATGAAGTCATTCGGAACGCCGCTGTTCAGATCCGGGATCTCCACATGGCCATGGATGCCGTGGCAGCCTTTGGCGAAGAATTCATCCTCCGGAGAGAAGCAGGCCCAGCGCTTATTGCCGAGCATCTGGATGTAGGCGCCGAAGTCGATGCCGGTCCATACGATGTTCTTGAAGGAACCCTCGCAGCGGAGGCGTTGCTTCGTGCTGCCGTCATTCTCGGTCTTCTCATCGCAGTGGAAGATGAAGATCACATTTTTGTTCATGACCGTCTTGATCTTGTTCACGAAGCTTTCGATCTCGGTCTTCACATGGCCGAAGCCCCGCATGGGATTCCAGGCACCGGCCTTCGTCTTGGCGTCCGGCTTCGTCCGGAAGGCCCAGTCCTTGAGGTAGTCCACCAGGCTGCCGGCCGTATCGATGACAATGGTCTTTGCGGCCTTGGCCTGATCAGTCTCCAGATCCTTCAGCACTTCCTCGTAGGTGCTGGCGCTCAGGACGTTGGCGTTCATCCGGTGGATGGGATTCGTCCGACCTACGCCGTGCTCCAGGTCGATCAGGAGTGTATCGGCGCCCATGTTTCCATCGCTCAGGGCGAGGGTAGTCTTTCCGATGCCGGGCGCTCCGTAGAGGATCACGCCGAAGGTCTGTTTGCTGAAGTCAAGTTCATAACCGTGCTGAATCATTTCTGTTCTCCTTTCATCAATCGAGGAATGCGGGATCCGCATCCGTTTCTTCTACGCAGTTGTTACAACCGATCACGATGCCGTCCTGCAGGTAGAAGGTATCTGCTTCGTCTCCGCAGATCGGGCAGTGAACGGGATCGGGCTCAGGGTATCCATTGAGCTCTGCGTCCCTGATCCAGGGTGCATCCGGTAAATCTTGCATTTTCAGCCTCCTTTCGGTAGAATTGGGGCGGATTCTTAAGTCCGGGGCCGTTACCTGTTGCAGCAGGTGCGGCCTTTTCAATTTGAGCGGATCACCCGCCCTCCGATGCTGGTGGCCAGTGCTCCGGCTTCCCGGCGGCTCGTGAACTCCATTGCGTGACTCTGAAGCTTGGTGACCACGTAGCCAGGGATCATCGGGATCCTGTCTCCCTTGTGGTAGCCTTCATACGTCCGACCAAGGCCGGCGATGTACAGGTTTCCGACCATGACCATCCAGCGGTTCTGGAAGTCCGGCATCATGTCATGCTCAAAATCCACAACGCGACACCTCCCAGCATGAAGATCAGGGTTCCGATCACTGCCCACAGAGCTCTGCGCTCGTTGACCTCCGCCGGCGCCATCTGGATGTAGTAGACCGGCCTGCCACCCGGGCCGGGATGCCGGCGGTAGCCTTTCATCTTGCGGTAATGAACCTTCATCGGATGATCCACCCCGCAATCCACAGGGCTGCCATGGCCATCATGGTCACCGCATACGCAACCTTCTCCAGGCACTTCCGGCGGCGCTCCTTCTCGGCCTGATGCATCTCAATCCGCCACTGCAGATAAGATCTTGTGTCCATACTCTGCCTCCTTCCTGGCCTGTCTGGCCTTCGTCCGGGCTTCCAGTGCTTCACGGGCTCCAGGCTGCTTCAGATACTTCCGAAGCCCATCCACGATGCACTGGCCGAAGCGCTTTCCGGTCTCTTCCGGAATCCTGCTGATGTCGATCTCCACGGTTGTCTCCTTTCCGACTGTCGCATATCATGCGACATTCTTGGCAAAAAAAATTGCCATCGCTTCTTCAGCGGTCAGGTGCAGGATCTCCACCAGAAGATTCGCATCCTTGATCGTGAGCGCAGCGCCTCCATTCTCCATCTTCCGGTACAGCGTAGCCTTGTTGATCCCCATCGCCTCAGCGACGCTGGTGATGGTCAGGCCCTGCTCTACGATCTTTCCCTTGAGCTTCTGAATGTTCACGAGCATGTTCTGTTGTCACCTCCTTTTCAATTTCGCATCTCATGCGACACGCAAAGAATACCACCGCGTTACAAATCTGTCAACAACTTTTTTCGCAGATTGCGCGAAAATTTTATATTTTTCCGTTTCCTGCGGTTGCATATTTGCGAAAGATGTGGTAATATAAAGCCCAGAAGGAGGTGAGAAATGTTGTCAAAGGTAGCAGACAGGATCAAGGAATGCCGGGAGGATGCCAGGATGGGAGTTGACGATCTGGCAAAGATCCTCGGCAAGAACCGGGCCACGGTTTACCGGTATGAGAAGGACGAGATCGAGAACATGCCGGTGGAGGTGATCTCCAAGATCGCGGTGGCACTCAATGTCGATCCTGCCTATCTGATGGGGTGGACAGATGAAAAAGCACCCTTCCGCAAAAATGAGCCCATCGCCCAACTGGACGATGAGCACGCGGAACTTATTGAACGCTTTGACGCTCTGGATCAGAGCCGGAAGGATCAGCTGATGAACTTCCTGAGGTTTCTGGAATCCGGGACAGGGCGGTGATAAACCACCGCCTTGTTTCGGCGTCCAGCGCTCTGATTTTTTCATAGATTTCCTGGGCTTCTTTGACTGTCATAGGGGTCCACCTCTGATTTTATTCCTGGCCGGCGAGGTAGGTAAGATTATACCTCAAACCGTAAGATTTTTCAGGGTTTTGGAAGATTATTCCGAAGGGAGTAAGGATATGCGGAAATCCGTAATTGCCATACTATTGGTTGTGGCTGTGCTGTTCGGAATGCACTACGCTTCTGCGGAATCAAAGACCCGTGAGCAACAGATTGAGGATGAGGATCGCGGAATGAAGATCACCAGGATCCTAAGCGGTACAACCGACAGCGTTTATCCGCGTGATGGATTCGATTTCTTCAGCGCAATGGATTGTGCCCTTGAGTTGCCAGAGATTACAGAAGAAAACGCTCACGAATACATTGGTACCAGATATTTGATTCCGGGAAGGTTTACCGAATTCCCTGGCGGGGTGGGATGCTTTGAGTTAGAGGATGGCCGCGTGATTCATGTCGAGCTGTCCCTGACGATCACTACGCCGCTGAAAAGCATTCAGTTTGAGTCAACGCCGAGAAAGAACAAGGACATCCACCTGCTCTGTACGTTCTCTCACTGGTCAAAGTATGCTGAGGGAAACTGTAACCTGATATTTGTTGCATCCGTCCTGCAGGATGTTCAGGACTTCATTCTTGACAAGTATGGAGAAGAGTAATGCCAGACACAGCCGTAATCTATGCCAGGTATTCCTCCGACAACCAGAGGGACGCCAGCATCGATCAGCAGGTGAAGGCCTGTGAACAGTACGCCAGAGAGCAGCGGATGGAAGTCATCCGGATCTACGCGGACCGGGCCCTGACCGGGAAGACCGACAAGCGGCCTGACTTCCTGCGGATGATCCGGGATTCAGCTCGGCAGGACTTCCAGTTCGTGATTGTGTACTCTCTCGACAGGTTTTCCCGGAATAAATACGATTCAGCCATCTATAAGCAGAAGCTGAAGGAGAACGGCGTCCGGGTGCTGTCGGCCATGGAGCACATCACGGACGATCCGACCGGCATCCTGATGGAATCGATCCTGGAGGGCTTCGCTCAGTATTATTCCGATGAGCTCAGCCAGAAGATTCACAGAGGCTTAAAGGACAATGCGGAGAAGGCCATCGTCAACGGATCCGTTCCGCTGGGGTACCGGCGCGGAGCTGACGGCCATGCAGAGATCGTGCCGGAGGAGGCTGAGACCGTCCGGGAGATTTTCCGCAGGGTCTCTGAGGGAGAGATGCTGATCCGGATCATTGAGGATCTCAATCGGCGCGGTATCACAACCAAACGCGGTGGCCTGTGGAATAAGTCATCTTTCAATAAGCTGCTGTCAAATGAACGATACATCGGCGTCTACACCTACAAGGAGACCAGAATCGAAGGAGGGTTCCCATCGATCGTGGATAAGGAACTGTTTGATTCCGTCCAGACGCACGTGCAGGCCAAGCCGAACGCCAGGGGCGGGACGAAGCGGAGGAAGTGCAAAGCGGACACGTACCTTCTGACCGGGAAGCTCTACTGCGGGGAATGTGATTCCCCGATGTCCGGCATCTCCGGGAAGTCTCAGGCTGATGAGCCGTATCACTACTACATCTGCACGAAGAAGCGGTACGAGAAGGCCTGCCACAAGCACAACGTCCGGAGGGATGAGATCGAGCGGCAGATCACCCAGGAGATGCGGAACCTGCTGGATGATGACGAGCTGCTCGAATGGATGGCCGATCAGGCCGTGGCCCACCTGGAGAGCGAGAGGGATACCGCAGAGCTGGAGGATGTCCGGGCGAAGCTGAAGGAAGCCACCCGGAAGCGCGACAAGCTGCTGGATGCCCTCGAGGATGAGGACATGGTTTCCCTGATCAAAGATCGGCTGAAGGCCAGGCAGGAAGAAGTCAAGGATCTGGAGCGCCGGCTGCGGATCCTCGAGGCAGACAACGAGATCACTATCAGCAGAGACATGATTCTCTCGTACCTGGAGATGCTCCGGGATGGAGACGTGGAGGATCGGGCTTATCAGGAGATGCTGATCGATACCTTCCTGATCCGGGCCTACGTCTTCGATGACGGGCGGCTGAAGCTGATCTTCAACTATCAGAAAGAGCACAGGGAAGTCACGATAGCCCTTGAAGATTTCAGCAGAAAGGAGGGAGCAGAGGACTGCGGCGAAGTTCGTCTAAGCTCTTCTCATCTCCACCAAAGTGATCGTAGACGAACCGTAGCCGTTTACATGGTCAAGGGATATTTCGTCTGTGACATCTCGTTTGCCGGATAGGCAAAAAAGAGACCAGTCTTGATTGACTGGCCTCTTTTTCGTGCTCCAAATTACCAGATGCGGAATATTCTTCCGGAAAACGGAATAATCTTCCACTCAGTCACCAAAGCCTTCCGTTTTCTGGTATTATCCGCGGGAAGGAGCATGGTCGAATGATCAAGATTTTACTCTCCATCCGCTTAGGCGAAAAGCGGTGGACACAGTCAAAGCTGGCGAAGAAGACCGGGATCCGAGCAGCCACCATCAACGAGCTGTACAACGAATGCACCGATCGGGTCAGCCTCCGGCAGCTGGATCGTATCTGCCACGTTCTCGAGTGCGATCTGTCAGACCTACTCGTGAGAGACGGAAACGATCCGTTTACCGAACCAGACCACCCAGCGAAGACCTAACCCTTCAGCCCCGGAGTTGCAGCTCCGGGGTTTTTCATTCCTGATCATCCGGAATGTATTCCAATAGATCACCGGGCTGACATTTCAGCTCCTTGCAGATGGCATCCATTGCCGTCAGTGGAAAATGCTTCACCTTTCCTGTGCAGATGTCCGAGATCGTAGGAAGCCGGACCCCCGTCCTTTTGGACAGATCCTGCTGGCCAACTCCTCTGTCTGCCAGGACAACCTTCAATTTTGACCTGATCATAAGGCACCTCCTTTCCTCCGGGATTGTATCACGAAATTCGTGCAAAAGCAACACGAAAAAAGTGTAAAATTTTTACGAAAAACGTGTTGACAGTATACGAAATTCGTGTATACTGATGCTGTCGAAAGACACAGGACACCACGAAGATTAAGGAGGAGACAACAATGACCACCATCAAAACGCAGAACTTCGGTATCGAAATCGAGCTCACCGGGATCTCCCGTCCGGCCGCCGCCCAGATCATCGCCAACTACTTCGGAACCGGAAGCACTGGCCACGAATACGATGCGTACGATACCTACACCGCCCGGGACAACAAAGGCCGGAAGTGGAAGTGCGAGCGTGACGTCTCCATTGATCCTCAGGTTCGCCGCGGAAACCGCATCATCGACAGGCCCGAAGGCAGGACGTCCTCCGATCTCCGCTGCGAAGTGGTTTCCCCGATCCTGCAGTATGAGGACATCGAAGACCTGCAGAACATCGTCCGGAAGCTGGTCGAAGGTGGCGCCCTGGCCAACAGCTCCTGCGGCATCCACGTCCACGTTGACGGAGCCAACCACACCGCGGACAGCCTGATCCGGCTCGTGAATCTGGTCGTAGGCCGGCAGGATCTCTTCTGCGAGGCGCTGCAGAACGAATCCAGGTGCAACCGCTGGTGCCAGAAGACCAGCCGGGAAATGATGGTGGCCATGAAGAAGGGCGAACACACCAAGGCCAACATCGAACGGATCTACTACTCCGAGCTGAACAACGGATACCGCGGTGGGATCAACCACCAGCACTACTGCCCCGCCCGGTACCGCGGACTGAACCTGCATGCCCTGTACACCAAGGGAACGGTTGAGTTCCGGCTGTTCAACGGAACCACCCACGCCGGAAAGATCAAGGCCTACATCCAGTTCTGCCTGGCCATGAGTGCCTGGGCGATCAACTCCACGAAGGATCCCTACTTCAAGAGCACCAGCTCCTACACCAAGGAGCAGAAGCTGACGATCATGGAAGGCTTCCTGACGAAGCGCCTGGGGATGTCCGGAGCTGAGTTCAAGACCGCCCGGACACACCTGACCGCCGCCTTCCGCGAGGCTTGCTAAGAAAGACTGCCCCGCCGGTCGGGCCAAAGGCCGGCAGAAAGGATGAAACCGAATGAGCATCTTGGGGAATTACCTGTTCAAGATGTACCGCCCCGGCCATGCGGTCTTCCGGTACAAGACCTTCCTCGCATGGGATGAGGCAGAGGCCTGGGAGCTGGCTGATGAATGGGCGGACTGCAACGGATACATTGACTTCGAGCTGATCAAGGAGGACAGAACATGAAACTTTATCTCGCTTATGGTTCCAATCTCAATAAGGCCCAGATGGCCGTCCGGTG
>OCVV011197883.1_pt1 | contig 11420 bp, 7 predicted proteins | sample 1539721 | NCBI WGS metagenome assembly OCVV01 (sample SAMN02144230, study PRJEB22623) | gut metagenome | biome: sheep rumen | host: Ovis aries | place: New Zealand | reverse complement strand
CAGGGCATGACCGAGGACACAAAGGAAGTGCCTGCGGTTCAGATACTCGATCCCGCAACAGGAACGGGAACATTCCTGCGTCAGACCATTCTGCAAATATATGATAATTTCAGAGCAAAGCATAGCGGTGAGAGTGAAGCACAGATCAAAAAGGCATGGAACGAGTATGTGCCGAAGCACCTGCTGCCCCGTCTGAATGGTTTTGAGCTGATGATGGCTCCCTATGCCGTAGCGCACATGAAGCTCGCTATGGTGCTGAAAGATACTGGCTATGATTTTGGCGGTGACCACCGTCTGAATGTGTTCCTGACCAATTCGCTGGAAGAAGCGGGCAAGGACGATTTCCAGATGACGCTGTTTGATAATGATCCGCTGGCGTTTGAGTCGATTGAAGCAAATCAGGCGAAGAAGAATAACGGTATTAACGTGATTATTGGTAATCCACCGTATAATGTTAGCTCCAGCAATAAAAATCCTTGGATTACGGACCTTATTCAAGAGTATAAAAGAGGATTAACTGAACGCAAGCTGAATCTTGATGATGACTATATCAAATTTCTGAGGTTGGCGCAAACAATTGTCGAAAAAGCAGACAAGGGAATAGTTGGTTTTATAACGAACAATTCGTTTATAGATGGTATTACTCACAGACAAATCAGGAAAAGCCTTTCTCATACGTTTGACAAAATTTATATCATAAACCTTCACGGAAACATTATGGCTCATGAGAAATGTCCTGATGGAAGTAAAGATGAAAATGTGTTTGACATAACACAGGGAGTGAGCATATTTATTGGTGTACGAAATGGCAACATTAAAGAAAAGGGTGTATATCATATTGATTTAATGGGCACTCGAAATATCAAGTATGACTGGCTTAATAAAAATATGCTTTCCAATCTTGAATGGTCATCATTAACTCTTGACGATGATAAGTGCATGTTTGTACCTGTTGATACATCGCTTCTTTCTGATTATAAATCTGGGTTCAGTGTTGATTCATTATTCCGATTATATAATTCAGGAATTCAAACTAAATGTGACGAATTATCTGTTAAAAGTTCAAAATCCGAATTACAGCAAGTTGTAGATTCATTTATAAAACTGGATATAGAAACCTTAAGAAAGCTGTATACAAATAAAAGCGATTCAAGTGGTTGGACTTTTCAGAAAGCTAAAGAAGATTTGTTAATTGGCGACTACATTATAACACCGTACTATTATCGTCCATTTAATTTTAAGTTCACTATATATACCGGAAGATCAGGCGGCTTTATTGGTAGATCAAGAGATGTTGTAATGCGACACATGATCAATCATACCACCAACAACTCCTTATGCTTGATGAAACAGTTCTTCCAAGATATAACTTACAATCATGTTTTTATCACAAACATTCCAATTGATGAACGAACATTATACAGCAATAGAGGTGGGACATACTTATTCCCGTTATATCTGTATTCATCTGAGTTAGGTGAGGATAAGAAAGAATACAACTTCAATAATGATATTATTGCTAAAATAGAACAATCGCTTGGTTTAGAGTTAGCTTATTCCTCGCAAAAGCATCATTTTACAGGTGAAGACCTAATTGACTATATTTATGCTGTTCTTTATTCAAATAAATATAGACTTGCATACAATGATTTTCTGAAAGTTGATTTTCCCCGTGTGCCGTACCCTACAAATCAGGAAACATTTTGGAAACTGGTCGAGATCGGCGGCAAGCTGAGAGAATGCCATCTGATGCAGACCGAATTCGACACCGCAGCTTACAGCTTTATCGGTGACGGCACAAACGAAGTCGTAAAGCCCGAATATAAGAACGGCAGGGTGTACATCAGCAAGACACAGTATTTCGACAACGTACCACAGGCGCAGTGGGAGCAGTACATCGGCGGTTACCAGCCATTGCAGAAATGGCTCAAAGACCGCAAGAAGACTACGCTCTCTGCTGAGGACATCGAGCATTACAAGAAAATCATCGCAGCTCTCAGGCTCACCGAGGAGCTTATGGCGGAGATTGATCAGGTAGTGGAGTTCTGATATGACGTAAAAAGGACAGATGCTTCTCTCGTGGAAGTATCTGTCCTTCTTTGTTATAGCCTGCTGTAAAAGTCTTTGCTTATAGTTGTTTGGGGAAACTTCTATATGAGCGCAATCCTTTATGAGCCTGCTTTTTGTTTTGGAATCGGTTTTAATAACCCCCGTATCCGGCGTGGTATACTATAATCAGCAAGAAACACAAAGCTCAAAGCCACATACCAAAAGGAGGTCAAATTATGAGTGATATTGGAAAAGGAATGCTGATCGTTTTGGTGATCCTGTATATCGTATCACCGATCGACTTTGCCCCAGGTCCGGTTGACGATGCTATCGTGCTTCTGCTCGGACTGGCGGCAGCCAAAAAATCAGATTGAGGAACCAACTCCCCATACACACCACAACAAGAACGGAGGGTTACTATGAACAAGCTGAATAACATCAAAAGAGTTCTGTTTGCACTGGTCATGTGCCTGTCTCTCACGCTTTGCGGATGTGGCAGTAACGAACAGACAGAAGATGCAGGAACATCGTCGGCAGAAACTCAGCAGAGTGAAGATGTTTCCGCAGAGGAAGTCATGATCGACTATGGAGATGCAGAGTCGTTTGAAGCGTCACTGAACGAGGGCAAAAACCTTGAAAACAAGGTAGTTCGCTTTGTCGCAGGCGAATTTCATCCGGATTCTAAGCTCGGCTATAATGTATGGGCTGGAGAGCATCTGAACTTCGTATCGTCCCGCAATCCTGACATTCAGGAGGGCGATACAGTGACTGTAAGAACTACAACTGTTGAAAACATGATGGGTTCATGGGTAATCAACTATGAAAAGGTCGAAAATGCTGTTGTCGGGGAAGATACGATAACTTACTCGAAACCAAAGGAAACAACGGCAGCTACAACAACAGCAAAGCCCAAGACTACGACTACGGCTACTACGACTGCAAAGGAAGAAACTACCGAAGCAGAGACAAGCGCTCCTGATAAGCCTGCTGAGAACAAGGCTGAGAACACCTATGAACACAATGAATACTACGATATTGTCGAAACATCGAGTTTTCAGAACTCTATCGGCACTACTATCGTGATTCATAAGGTGCTTGCTAAGAAGAATGTTTCTGTCTCTGCCACGCTGTTGGCTTATGCGTCTGACGGCAGCGTGATCGGCAAGAGTTCCGATGATATTACACTGACTGAAGGCAAGTACAACTTCTTCCGCTACTCCTTTGACGGTGATGTTTCAAGCGCCAAGATACAGGCGAACGCACAGGCGAAGAATGACTCCTTTATGACCGGAGAGCGTAACGCAGTTGAGATGGTACAGTATAATATGTCCGGCGATGATCTGTATGTCACCTTTGAGCAGACGGGCGATGAATTGGGTTCTTTTGCGAAGTTCAAGCTCCTGTTCTATAAGGGTGATCAGATCGTTGATACTGAGGACGGCTATTTCAATATCTATGCTGAGAACCTGAACGGCAAGGGTTCGACCGATGTGGCTTCGATCTGGGTGTACGGTACGGACTTTGACCGGATCGAGTATGTGTATGAGCCGTAAAGCGAAATAAAGAAAGGAAGATGTGAATGACTATCTATACCACGAAAGAATGGAAAGGCTACGGCAAGCAGAACTATTACTGGAATGAGTACCGCCTTGAAGGAAACGAGGTTGTAAAATACAAGTGTCATCGCCAGAAGTTCTTTGACGGCAAGGAGAATAATTGGGAGACTGACGAGCATATCGAAGAATCTTGGACACTCGATGATCCCAGTATGCCTGACTGGCTGCATAAATATCTGTAATACATCATACGCATTAGGGCTGTCGTGTAATCATCACTCTAAGATCAAGTAGAACTGAAAAGCGATACCATGCGCTATGCAAGGTATCGCTTTTTTGAGTACGACTATCCTTTTTAGCTAAAATGGTAAGATGTGGTATTTATTTCGTTACATTCCCTAAATATTGCGTGTTGATTATTGCGTTTTATAATGCAAATTGCTTGACATTAGGGGCGTTTTGTGCTATAATTATAGAGTATAAGCACTAATACCCACCAGTTTTACAAATTTCTAAAAAGGAGTAACGGTATGGGAAATATATCACAAAGAATAGACGCTATTATTGAAGCAAGAAAGCAAAGACTGGCAATTATTCAAGATGCACTTTCTAAGGTTTCACGGAGCGAAGCTGCTGTCACAGCATTCAGAGCCGTTCAACAGACACTTGATCCTGAAAAGGTTGGGATGTCACAAGAAGCAACAGAAAGAATCAGTCATATCTCTTTTGCAGATTATGATAAAGCTCTGCAAACCGTCAAAGACGAACTGGAGCGCCTGCGTATTCGCTTTAGCCGTGATAAGATCAATATCAGCTTCGTAGGCAGAGCAGGACAGGGCAAAAGCCTTGTACTTCAGAAAATCAGCGGATTAGGTGGAACAGTAATTCCTTCTGCTACTGGCTCTGACTGTACTGGTGCGAAATCTATCATTACAAATACTGCTGGCGCAGACAAGCCCTATGCAGAGATTACCTTTTTCACCGAAGCAGAAATGGTTGAGATCATCAATGTGTATCTGAAAGCTATATTTGGCGATACATCGAGAAACATCAGAACATTGGACGAGGTTTCGGGATTATCTGCGGTTCTGAATGATTCAAGTATCTCAAGCACCAAAGAACCTACCAAGAGAGAGCTTCGCAAGTACATCGACCACATGGACATACTGCGAGAAAACCTCGGAAAGAGAACTTGCCGTATTGAGGAAGAACATATTGAAGAATATGTCGCAATGTACAAGAGTACAGATGACAGCGTAAAATACTTCAAGTATCTTAGCGTGAAATGTGCTGATATTCATTGCACTTTCCCCAAAAAGGACGCCGGCAAGATCATCCTTGTTGATACGATCGGTATGGGTTCTCAGTCCCTCGGTGTTGGCGACAGCTTAATGGATACAGTGAAAAATGACAGCGATGCTGTTATTTATATGCAAAGACCTGATCCGAAGCGCAGCCACTTGGGTGAAGAAGATACAATTATCTCTAATGATATAGTTGATGTTATTAGAGAGGACTGTGCCAGAAAAATGATGTTTTGGGTTCTTAACCATGTTAGCTCTGGCGAAGCCTGCAATACAAGCGGTGTTGAGATCGTAAAGCAAGAGTTCAAAGAAGCAAACTACCCTGTGGCAGATTTGCTTACTGTCGATTGTATTTCTGAGGAACAGGTCGAGAACAAGCTCCTTACCCCTGTACTTAATACCATTTCGCAAAACATTGATGCAATCGACGAGATCTATCTTGATCACGCAGCAGAGCTGATGAGGGCTTTGTTTACAGCGTACTCAGCTATCTGCGATCAGGTGGACAGGGCGAGAGCTAAAGGCGCAAAATCTGATTTTGCAAAGCATTATCGTACGCAAATTGAGAAAACGATCAAGACTGGCATTCAGAATGAGATCAGAACGAAATTCTTTGAGTATCACAAGATGATCGACGAGGATTGCCAGCCTATGAGCAAAAAGGTTGAGGATATTCTCAAGCATCTCCCCAGCGTTATTCCCTCCAAAGAATATATCGTTGAATACCTCAATATGAACTACAGACAGCAGGAAACCTATATTCACGCAATGGATATTATGCGTCCGAGAATCATTGATGCTTTCCTTACTCTCGATGAAACGCTGTCTGAGGAAACGAATTCTGTAAAAGATGCGGTAATCCAGATTTTGACCGCTGAGGATAAAGGTGCGCTTGGTGCTGTTGTTCCGTATCAATCTGGTGTAGATACTCCGGCGGAGTGGATAGATCGGTTTATTGAGAAGAACAGGGATACTGAGCAATTCGACCTGATTCGAGCGGCACTTGAATCGTTCAGAAGATTTAATGTTAGCGTGGAAGGTTTCCTCCTTCACGAGATCAGACTGACTTTGACCGAGATCGATCCCAGCCTGCAAACCAACCTGCGTGAATTGCCTTTGATCGCTCCTGATGCAAAAGACGAGATCGCTGAATGCATCATTGAATATTTACAAGAAGCAATGTTCACGCTCCGGCAGACGATCCGCAAGAAGGCGGCACAATACTATTCCGTTCCAAACAAGGCTATATTCGCTGCCGTTAAGGACTTCCACGACAGAATTTCCTATGCAAGAGGTGCAGATAACGAAAGAGTCGATGATGCGTGGACTGAATTGTACGATAAATGGTGTACGATCATTTGGGCGGACGATGCTGCATCGTTCAACGCTACCCGTGAAGCGGCTATCGAATGGAATAATGCAGTAGACCAACTTAAAGGATTTGACAGAAAAGAAAACTTTATCATAATGAAATGAGGTAACATAAATGGCTATCGGCAAGAATTTTGAAATCAATGTCATGATGTTCGGCGGCAGAAGAAGCGGAAAAACAAGTATTCTCGCTGCTATGAAAGAGTGTGTTGACCACGCATTTCGTAATGAGCAGGAACTCGGTCTTTCCATTTCCTCCCCGGATTTTGATACGATGAAAGCCCTTGAAGATAAGGCACAGGAGCTGAGACAGTATTACGACTCTGTGAGAAAGAACAAGCCCTTTAGTCCTGATGATAACCCTACCATGTCGGAACAGGTGTATCAGTTCAGCATCCAGCTCATCAACAAGCCCAGTGCTAAGCTCCAGATGAACTTTACGGACTATCCTGGCGAGTGGCTCGACAGCAGCGACAAGTTCGATTTGCTCAAGGGTATCATGGAGAAAGCGGATATTATTATGATCGCTATTGATACTCCGTACCTCATGGAAGAAGCACGAACCGAAGAAACAGTTGGTATGTATAATGAGCCTAAGAATTTCTCCTCTCGCATTGCTGACATGGTCAAGGAACACTTCGTGGTGCGGGAAGGCAGCGACCGCAAGAAGATGATTCTGTTCGTCCCCTTGAAGTGCGAGTATAAATACAATCAGCGTGATCTCACAAAGGACGAAATGGAACATCTCAACATCAAAGTCAAGAAAGCCTATGAGAAGCTGATCACATTTATTACGCAGGGAGAGAACAGGGAAAAGTATGAGTGTGCGATCACGCCGATCTTTACGCTCGGAAATGTACGCTTTACTCGTTTCCAAGAAGATGAAAACGGCTACATTATGAGTGCAAATAAGAAATATCCGGGCGAACCGCTTTATCGTTTCGACGAGGATGCTGTTGAGCCTGCACCTGAGTATTGTGAGCAGCCGCTGCTCTATTCGCTGGTATTTCTCCTCAAATGGGCAGAACAGTCAAAGACAAGAAAGACAGGTGTGCTTAGCAGACTTCTCGATGTCGTAGATAATCTTGCAAGCCGTTTCCTGAAATTCCCCGGTGCTGCTGATTTTGCAGACCGCTCCGAGTTCCTGAGAAGCAAGCTGAAAAAGGAGGATAATGGGTACGAGATCATTAACGATCCTTTGAAGTTCAAAGGCGTGTAATGAGGTTAATCCCATATGAAAGTCTACAGCTATTGCTCCTATGAAGGATCGCCGTGCGGCTTTATTCTTGGAAGCATCAGCTTTGATACCAGTAAGGAATATACGAATAACGACAAGCTGATCTTGCAAAAAGACGGCGTTCTTCCATTGATACAGACAACTTTTGAATGTGGAATCGTTGATTTCGTGTTTGGTAATCTTCCCGATAGCGATACCTATTGGATCGAAGTGAAAAATTTGAATGCTAAGGACAAGAAGCCCTATCTGTATTTGAACTTCGCTTTTGAAACCCATAGGAAAGAGGAATACCTGACCTTGTTGTCGGGTATTCTTCATAAATACGGAAACGTTCAAGAGTTCACACGAATATTAGCCAATTTTATAACTCTGCAAAATGACGATCCTGAGTTCGGTCTGGTGATAAACGCTGATGCGATTCGTTCGTTCTACAGAAATTGCAGAGAATACAAGGGCGCTTTGCCTGATTTTTACACAGCAGATGAACGGCTGTACCTGTTCAGAAAGGTGCTGTCCGATACAAGCAACAAAGACCGTTCTAAGGAACTATCGCAAGCCTTAAAACTCGGAAAAGGCTATGCTGTCATTCACGACAGCGAAAATCACTGTCATATCGTTGTGCGTGGATTTGGTCTGACACATCTGCTGAAAAATAAGGTTATCAATCAGATAAAGAAAACTTGTGATGATATAATAAAAAAAGACACATAAAGGTGGTTAAGAAATGAGTACGGCACAAGTTGCAAATGTTACCGATGAAGTTGCTGTAACTGGTTTTATCAGACGAGATCTGAAGATCTGGTTTACAGACGATTATATAAAACGCACACTCCTCAAGGAGTGTTTGGATATTAGAACAAGCCTTTTTGAGAGATGCTTTGCGATCCACTTTACCAATGGTCGAGATAAGAGTGAGCGTGGCTATTTTATTCCCGAATACGGCATTGCGTTCGGTGAAGCAGACGAATATGATGTAAATGATAGAACATGGCTCGATAAGCCGATGCATATTTTCAGCGAAGCAGAGGCACGAAAGATATTTGTAGATAATTGGGAAACATTCCAGAATATCGCAGGTCTGAGCCGTGAAAAGGATTCAAAGGGTATTCTATCGCTGGGTGGCGGCAGTTTCTATATTAAGTGTCAAAATGGTCGCTTTAATATTAGAAACGGAAAATACGAGATCAACCCGAAGGATGCTAAGGTAATACCTTGCTGTGTGTTGTCCAGGGATGATTTTCATGTAGGGTTTGCTACTGGTAAATATACCCTGATAGAGGACATTGACAGTAAGGCTGCATTTCATAACTCCGTGTTGAGTATTATCCTTGAATACAAGAAATATATTGATATTCAGGACTTTGATACTGAGCATATCACGCAGATGCTCGAAAAGTGTCAAGAGCGTACTGCGGCACTTCGAGAGTTACAACCAGAGCGTTTCTCCGAGATCGAGATCGAACGAGCTTTTTCTGATTGGCTGGCATCTGCCCCGACACTGACGGAGGTACAGACTCAAATCGTTCTTCATGCTGTGCTGATGGCAGATACATACAGATGTGAACTTACGCCTAAACCCGCCACCTGTCTTGAAGAAAGCGGCGAGGGGCATTGGGAACTGTTTAACACGACGAATGATGGAACTGTTGTAAGACTGTGCAGAAAGTATGCTGCGCGAGATCCTCACATCGACTTTTGTCGTGACGGTATTGTAGGAATTGATTTCGGCACAAAAAGTACCGTTGTATCCCTGCGCGATGAAGATAATACCGCAAAGCTGATCCGTGTAGGTACTTCCTCATATAGCACAACGACCAAAGTTGAGGACTATGAGAACCCTACTATCCTCGAATTTGTTGATATTCCTACATTCTTAGAAGCGTACAGAACTAAGGTCGTAGAGGGCAGACCGTACACCTCCATACAGGATATAAAATCCTCGCATTATTCCAGAGATGACCTTGAAAAGGCAAAAAGTGATGATCTAAGCACTTTCCTCACGGATATTAAGCAATGGTGCGGTGATACAACGGGCAGCAGAGTTCCTATTATTCGTGATAAGACAGGGAAAGAACCTATTTCTCTGCCTGCATTTAAGGATTGCAGTCCTGAGAGCGTGATTGATCCGCTTGAGATCTACGCATATTATCTTGGGCTGTCGATCAACAATATGTTTAATAAGATTTTCCTGAAGTATGATATGTCGTTCCCGACTACCTACGAAAAGGAGATCAGAGACAGAATGGCTCAGAGCTTCAAACGCGGCATAAAGCGTGCTTTACCTGATGCTATTGTGAAAGACGATGAGCTGATGGAGGGCTTTGAAGTAAAAGCAAAATGGAGTGAGCCTGCCGCCTATGCTGTATGTGCGATGAAGGAGTATCAATTCAAGCCTAAGCAGGGCGAAAAGGTGTTTTACTCTGTATTTGATTTTGGTGGCGGTACAACAGATATGATCTTCGGTATCTGGCGAGCTGCCGACCAAAGCAAGCGAGCTGAGAAACGCTACACATGGATCATTGAGCAATTCAAAGATGAGGGCGACAAATACCTCGGTGGTGAAAACTTGCTTGAATTGATGGCGTATGAAGTGTTCATCAGTAATACAGCATTTCTCGAACAAGACAGAACATTCCCATTTACAAAGCCCGCAAATGGCAGAGAGGTTTCAGGCTTGGAGCGACTCATCAATAAGTCGCCTGCTGCAAGAAGGAATACAATGCAGCTTGCAATGAAGCTCCGTCCGCTTTGGGAAGGAATCGAAGGTTATTCTGGCGCTGACACACCTGATTCGACCTATGATGGAATACTTGATGCAGATGACCATGCGAACAGAATCTTACGAGGATACACACTCAGACATGATACTAAGATCGACTTCATTAAAACGGGATATATTGAGATAGAGCTTGAAGATGATAACGGAGAGACTGCTAAGATCAATCTTTATATTGATAATCCCGAAAATGGCATTTTTGTTGATCTGATCGGAATCCTTGAAAAGCGAATCGAGGAAGGCATCAACACCTATTTCAACGCTCTGAGTATTGCACTGAAGGATGAACGCGCAAATGGAACGGATACGGTTCACCTCCTCTTAGCAGGCAATTCAAGTAAATCTCCAATTCTCGACAAACTGCTTCGTAAGCACATCGCAGAGTTCAAAGCATCATATCAATCACCGCTTGAGATCCAGATTCTTCCGCCTCTTGGTACTGAGCAGTCCTATAAAGCAGGTGCAAAACGCTATGAGGATCGTCCCGACCGTCCAACAGGTAAGACTGGTGTCGCCTATGGCTTGGTGGATACAAGTGTGCGTGTCTATGAAGAAACAGGTGCAGAGGATGAGGCAAAGTTTAAGTTCTATATCGGCTTAAACCATGATGATACATTCGTAGTAAAGGTCGATAGAAGCGTAGAATACAAAAAGTGGCAGCCTATGGAGGTTCCTGCTGACGGTGATCTTGAGCTTTATTATACCTCTTTAGCTGATGCTCAAAGCGGAACACTCGACATCAGCAGAACCAAGCGTAAAAATTGTCCGATAAAAAAGCCTGACGAAGATAAGGACTTCTATGTTCGGACACTTACACCCGATACCATTGAGTATGGCGTGGGTGAGATTTGCGAAGATGGCAAGTTTGATGAAAGCTCTATTGTTCCTATCGGCACGATTCAGCTTACTCCATAAGTCCAAAACTTATAATACAATAACTCTATGTAAAACGCTCTCTGAAATGTTCAGAGAGCGTTTTACTGTTTCGGGGTATCGGTTTCCCCATAATCATCACGGACGGCTCTGAGGGGCTTTTCCGTTCGCCAGAGAGCCTATCGTCATTCAAGGTCATTCCGCTTACGCTTCTGCTGTTGTCCTCGGCTCTGCTCATGGCGGAGATATTCCTC
>OCVV011299978.1_pt1 | contig 11425 bp, 7 predicted proteins | sample 1539721 | NCBI WGS metagenome assembly OCVV01 (sample SAMN02144230, study PRJEB22623) | gut metagenome | biome: sheep rumen | host: Ovis aries | place: New Zealand | reverse complement strand
CAGCGAAGCATTGCCTGTCGCATAATCTGCAATAGCTCTGCGAACACATGATGAGCATAGCTGGTCAAAGTCCCCGTCCCTGCCGACAAGGAATTCTACATATTCGTGAGTATTTATGATCTCTCGTAGGATAGACATAAGCTTGTCCTCTAATGCAAACATATTAGGCAGTTCCCTATGACCGAAAAATGAAACAGTATATACATCCAGCATTATCATACACCTCCGCTTGCATAAGGTCAGCCGTTTGGTATATAATAAAATCGGATACGGCAGAACGTTTCGCAAAATCTATGGTTTGGAGAATAATTGTCATTCGTGCCCCTGTTTATTGAATTTTCAAGCTGCTATCTGACGAAACATTTACGTTAAGATGCTATCGTCAGAAGATTCATGCAGTCACGCTTGTGTTCAAAGGACGAATGCACATAACGGTCAAGTGTGATTTGAACGCTGCTGTGTCCTAATATTTCAGAAAGCGTCTTTACATCAAAACCAAGCTCCACGGCTCCGCTGGCAAAAGAATGGCGCAGAGAGTGAAATCTGTATGACGGCAATTTTACGTTATTCAGTATTTTCTTAAAGCGGTACTGCATAGTTCTCGGTTCGATGGGCTTATTTGTACCTGTGAGGACAAAGCTGTCTGCTCTGCCTTTTAGTTCTTTGAGCATTGGGATAAGACAATCGGGAATAGGGATAGATCGCTTTGAAGACTGACTTTTCGGCTCACTAAATATGAGTTTTGTCTTGCTGCCATTATCAAAATCTTGTATGCGCTGGATAGTGTGGCTGACGGTCAAAATCCGTTTTTCTATGTCGATGTCCTGCCACCGAAGGGCGCATATCTCTCCAATTCTCATACCCGTGTAAAGCGATAACGCTACTCCAAGAGTGCTGGTATTACGCTTATTATTCAAATATGCCGCAAGTCTGTGTTTTTCCTCTGCACTCATTATCTGAATTTCCGGCTTTGTCTTTTTCGGCATAACTACGCCGTCAATTACGTTATTTATTCGGTGTTCCCGGCTCGCATAGCGGAAAATAGACTTTAAGACTGTAAGAATATCGCACACATACCTTGCTGAAAGCCCGTCTTTCAGCTTTTTTTGTATAAACTCGGAAACCGTCTTTACTTTGAGCAGAGCGCAGGAGATCTCGCCAAAATAAGGCACAATATGGCGCTCTATCTTCATTCTGTAATTGGCTGCTGTCGATTCCTTAATTCTGTTTTTTACCACGCAGAGCCATTCAAGAGCCAGCTCCTTGACGGTCATTTCCGTTATTGCATTTTCATCGGAAATACTGCTCTGACAAGCAGCCACCATTTTATACTCCGCTTCTTCTCTGGATTTACCATAGAATGAGCGATATTTTTTATGACTGTTTTCAGTTCCGAGCGAAATGCGGCACTCCCAGCGCCCGTCTTTTCTCTTGTATGTTGTCCCTCTAATCATTTGTTACCTCCGATCTCCCTAAAAATCATTCTTACACGTTGACAAATGCCGCAAAATCATGTATAATTTATGTTGCAGAAATACCGATTTTCTCTATCTTGACGGTATTTCTCCAAACCATAGATTTTGCGAAATCCCGTACAGCAGTTATGCGTTGCTGTCGGGTTATTTTTATAAAATTTTTCCGAGGGCGGCTCGTCACCGACCTCGGTTGTTCAAGTTACCTTTTCGGCTTTTTTGCAGACTTTTTCTGTTCCTCAGCCTGCTTCTGTTCACGTTCCGGGGCTTTGAAATCCTTTAGCTCCTTGAAGCCGAAAGTATCCACATAGTAAGGCTTGCCCTTCACCACCACAACATCGCTGACAGACAGACTATGCCCCTTGAAATCATCAGGGCGATCCACATTGAATTTTGTGTACACCGCTTCAAGCTGCTTTCCGATAGTGCCGCCTGCCTGTTCAAACTCCGTAAAATCGCCCTCATACATCTTGTCATAAGTTGAAATGTCAGGTGACTTGCCCTGCTCCGTAAGTCTATCAAGGCTTATAAAGCGTATTTCTCTCGTTTCATCGGAAACCTTTAGCTGATAGATCTCAAATGTAGGCATATCCCTCGGAGGTGTAGGCGGTGCAGGTGCAGCTATTGCAGCCTTCAATGTGTCATTGCACTTGAAATAATCGCCGTAGCACAGGATACCTGTCTGAGTATAGGTGCCTTCCTTTTCATCAAGGGTATATTTTGTGAGCATATGAGTTGAATCGGGCTTGTCGTCGCACTTTTCAATGCGATACTGTGTTTTCAGAAGCCCCTGGTTTGGCTCATACATCTTTGCAGATATTTCATCAATAGTCTGCGGGTGGACAAGCTCCACATGAGCCTGCTTCTTGCGCTGGTCATACACATCAAGCAGAGCCGTCTTTGCTTCTGCCACCGAAGGAATGTTATCTTTGACAACCGTAACGATTCCGTCCGCAGCTATACCGACCACAGCGTACTTATTGTTATTATTCTGGCGCACACCGTAATACTCCGTAGGAAGCTCTGCCACACCTGCCGTCGCAAGCCTGCGCTCGTGGGCTTCCTTGAAACGGGCATACTCCTGCTCATTTTCGTGGGCATAGGTCTTTTCCTGCATGAGCGCATAAACCTCCGGTGTCATATCGCCGTCACCGGGCATACCCATAGCGTCGATGTAGTGAGCATTGATCTTCGTGACTTTCTTGTAAAATTCATCGGTGGAAAGCCCCGACTCCTTCTGCTCTCGATCATAAGCTTCATTGTCGAGCCAGCCGATACCCTCAACAAAAAACTCGTTTGCAGAGGTATCATAATATTTCGTTTCGGGAATACCACGAAAATCATCGGAGATATTCACCTTCTCCACAGGCAGAAGGAACTTGTCCTTGAAATAGTCTGGAAGCTCTGTTCTTTCCTCGACAACAGCCCTCTCCCTCTGCAAATGGAAGCGCTTGTCGATCAGTTCCTCAAAAAGGTGATTCATGATAACGGGGTGAGTTTCGGTCAGGAATTTCAGCCTTGTCTTGTCCGAATCGAACATATACTGACGAGCCATGTCCTTGACCTCTTGGGTGAAGCGTCCGTCATGGTTTTTGAGCTGAATGGTCGCAGCAACGGTGTACATAGCACGGTCAATGCCGAACTTGTCCACAAGGTTCTGCACAAACCCTGACAGATTTCTGCTCTCATATGCCGAGTGAATATTCTGCTCGATATAGTCACGGCAAGCCTGCGATGCAGTAATGCTCGCCCGCAGTTCTGAAAGCCGACCGTTCATTTTAGCGTCCATGTAAGATTCCACCACAATAGGCACCGTCTTGTAGTCGAAAGCTGCATTGGAGCGCTGGGGCATATTTGACAGCGAATCAAAAAGTGCATCGGACAGACTGCCGCCCTGCCGAGGGATATTATCAAAATCCCCGATGAACGGTCGAGCGTTCCCGAATCCGCCACGATCAGCAAAGGCAGGTGCCGCAAAAGCGGGCTGATAATTATTCTGATTGTATCCGTCCCGCTGGTTATTCGCCCTGCTGTTCTGCTGATAAGACAGCTTGACCTCGGCAAGCGCCGCTTCGTATCTCGGAATATCAGCCCTATTTATAGTGATCGTGGTGCTATACCCCTTGCGCAAGCCGCTGAAACGCACTCCATACTCATTGAGCTTTGCCGCTATGTTATCCGCATGGCGGTTTTTCAGGTTTCTGTAATACTGCAATTCATTACGGTTACCAAGCTGCTCATAGGGCGTGTTGCCAATAACGTTAGGATTTGTCTGCTGCGGCTGTTGATAGTTACTCTGCTGAATGCCCTGCTGTCGGGTGTTCGCAAAATTGCCGACCCTTGTGAGAAGCTGATTAGCTTCACCGGAGATCTGTGCGTTGCCGACGTTATTGACTACCATTCCAAGATACTCGGTAATAGTTCCGACATTGCCTGTCGCAAGATCGTTCTGAATGCCCTGCACTGCTTCTGTACGGTTACGACCCATATTGCGGTAGCCGTTTGTGTTGTACTCATACAGAAAGCTCTCTATATCCTGCGCCAGCTGCTGCGGGTTATCGTTCTGCTGATAGCCCTGTCTACTGTTACGCTGGTCATACATCTGCTTGACCTGATCCACAGCCTGCTCATACCTCGGAATATCCGCCGCATTTATAGTAATGGTAGTTGTGCCGCCCTTGATGATACCACTATATCTGATACCGTCTGCGTCAAGCTGCCGGGCGATATTCTGTGCATGGCGGGTATTGAGCCCTTTATAATAATGAAGCTGTCCCCTGCCGCCAAGCTGATCGTAGGGGGTGTTGCCGATAATATTATTATTTCTCTGCTGATAGCCGCCCTGCGGGTAATTCTGCTGATTGTAATTGTCATAAAACTGCTGATTTCTCACGTTTCCTAAACCTCCTTTGTCGAAATCCAACTCTGCCGAATACTGATACTCGCTGAGTGCGAGCTGTGCTGTGTCCGGGGCATTTTCTATCTGGTCAAAGCTCTGCGCCTGCACTCCGTCAATGAATACATCAAGTCCTCTGCCCCACATTTCTATCGCTTCCGTCCTTGATACAGGGTACAGGTCGGGATTATCCAGAGTTGAAACAACCTGCTTCGGCTCCTTTTCAAGCCCGAACAAGCCGGAGAAGCGCTCTATCTCCTCCCTGTTTTCAGCCATGCCCTCTGTACCGTCGGGATAAAGCAGATATACTGCCTCTCCCCTGTCATAAGCCGCCAGCGCTTCCTCGGTGGTGTCGATAGGTTCCATGTACTGAAAATCATAGCCATAGCTGTTGCGCTGATTTATGGTGTTGGCGGTATCGTCGATCAGCTTGAACACCGCTCCGATGTCAGTCTCCTTCTCAGCCTGCTCCATTATCTTGGCGGTGTCGCTTTCCTCGAACACAATACCGTTCTGCATTACAATATCAAGATACATCTCGGCTTTCTGTATATTGGAAAGCTCGTTGTCCTCAATAATCTCATTGACCGTCAGATCACGCTTTTTGTATTTTAACAGCTCCGACTCTATAGCCGTATAGAGCTGCTTTGAAGCCTCTTGTATCTCATTGAGGAATTTATTGAGCTGGTCAAGCTGCTTGCCCTCTGACCATGAAGCTATGTACGGAAAAGAATACTCCGAGGTATCAACTCCCAGCTTCTCACAGACTATGAAAGCGATAGATTCAGCCTGCACCTCTTTTTCATTTCGGGGCGATTTTACCGTTACTATCTTTTTATCGGGATCATGCAGCAGACAATGGGCTGATTCGTGGACAACGGTTTTAAGCGTCTGTTCACCACTCATGGCTGTCTTTATAATGATAGAATTAGCCGAGGGGCTGTAATAGCCTTTTGCGCCGCCTTTAATGCTCCGGTATTCGGGCGCAATGCCCGTTACCTTCTTGATAGCCTTGAAAATGACATTCAGCTTTTCCTCGTCTATCTCTCCCGAAAGCTCCTGCACCGGATCGGGAATAGGCTTGCCGTCCGTCTGCGAGAGATCGAAAACATACTGCTTCTTGAAAGCCATTTCGACCACATTTTTCTCGACAGTCTCCATCTTCTCGGTACCGTCATCATTATAAAGCTTATTGCCCCATTCATCCTCTGCCTGTCGCTCGATCTCCACAAACTGCCCTGTCTTGTGAGGGACAGGTGACATAATAACTATGCCGCTTTCGCCTTTCTTGACAGAGCGCCCCAGCTTTTTCCAAAGCCCGTAAGAGCCCACAAGCGTTGCGTCCGGGCGCTGGAGATTTATGAGCATAGTATTTCGGGCGGAATAGTCCGTAAACTTTGATACGAATTTCAGATACTCCCTGTATTTTTCCGATGAAAAAACGGCCTCCACGCCCTTGTCGATACGCTTGAAAATGTCCTGCATTTCCTGCTCCTGCTTTCGCTTGTACTCGGCACGTTCTTCGGGGGTGTATGATTTTTTCCAAGCCATTTGTTACTCCCCCCTTTAGAATTTCTCGTCAAATGATGATAAATACCTATCATCGGTAATACTGATTCTTATATCTTCAAGTACGCTATTGATTTCATCAGAGGTCAGTATCCTATGTGGCTGATTGCCTATAGTATCAAGTGTTTCTTTGACTGCTTCCATCCGCTTATTATGCTGTTCGATTAAATCTCTTGGCCTGCGTTTACGCAAATCGAGGGCAACATTAAAAACCTCATATAAATACTTACAGACAAGATCGGCAACGGTACACCCGCCAGCAACAAAATCCTTGTCCACCTCATCAAGCAAAATATCTCCACCATCTTCCGTTTGAGACAGTGTGATTTGAATGACCACTCTGCCTGTAATGAAAACCTTGAGAATTGCAGTATACCCTTGAACATAGATTTTCACCTCAGTTCGTTGATATCTTATGCTGACAGTATACTCTTTAAAGTTACACATGATAGCTTCACTTTGCACCAATGCCATTACGTTTTTTTGAAACTCACGATATATTTCAAGCTTCTTTATATTTATCATCTCCCCTTACGTTTTGCTGTCTTTTGCGGCGCAAGCTTTTCTGTATCGGGCTTTTTCTCTGTAATCGCGGCCTTTTTCTGCTCCTGCACCTTTTCCTCCGCTTTAGCTGTACGCAGGCGGTATGCCACCTCGTCAATCGCAGTATCTATTTCTGCAAAGCTGTGAAGCTGGCCCATAGTATCCCACTCCTGATATATCTCATCAAGCAGATCGTCCCTTTCAAGCAATACCTTTATATCCTCCGGATCAAGGTGCAGGTCATTTACCCTACAGAAATCCTCAATGCAGCCCTTGTTGTGGATCTCATATGCAGATTTTACAATAACCTCCGGGGATTTTTCCTTTATATCCTCGATAAATCGCTCATACTCCCAGCTTATCTTTGCCGATAGTACAGAGAGCGAGTTCTCATTCTGAAATCGCTGCTGCATCTCACACAAGAGCGACGGTGTCAGCTTATCTATATCGCTGCCAAGATTCTGTTTGAGAAATATCTTGAATTTAGTCCACCCCGGTTTCTTTCGCATACGGTCAATTTCAGCCGCAAGCTTATCATCGGGAAAACTAATCCCATGCCCCTCGGCAAGCGTTTCATAAATATCTGTGACTGTATAGCTGCCCACTCCGGTTACTGCTGTCAGAGTCATTCCCATAGAGAACATTTCTCTTGCTATGATCGGAGCAAGGCAGATACCCTTGTCTGTTGCCTTATATATCCCGGAGTTCACAAGCTCCACAGCCTTATCAAAGCCCCTTTCCTGCGCTTCATGTGATAGAAAAATGCTTAAAGCAGTTCTCTTAAACATTCCCTTATCTATCAAGCCAAGAAATCTGTCAATATCCTTTTCATTGGCATTGGATTCTGTCGATAATTTTATAATAGCCATTACATCAAATCTGTCTATATCACCTCTGTGCATAGCAGACATGAGTTTCTCGACACTTTGAGGGCTGTATTTTGTATTTGCAAAGGCAGAGGCTGTCGGCGCATAGTTTGACGCAAACTCAATCGTCCTGTCGGAATAGCCCTTCTCCAGTATTTTTACAAACTGTTCCGCAGGCAGCAAATTGGATATCACCTTTAAATTATCGTCCCTGCTCACCTTGCGCCACCTCTTTTCTTTATAGGCTTCGGCTGATTATCGGGTACATTATCACGCTTCTCAACCTTTTCCGCTGCCTTTTCCCTCTCCTGCCGTTCTGCTTTAAGATCGGACGCTGTTTCCTCGAAAACAATGTCATAATCATAAAGGCTGTGCAGGTCTGTCATTTCGTCCCACTTGTTGTAAAGGCGATCAAGCAGATTATCGGCAGTAAGCAGATCATTGAGTTCCTCCTGCGAAAGAGTAAAATCTGCTCCGCTGCAAAATTCCCGTATATCGTCCTTCTGGACAATCTCGTATGCCGCTTCCACTATCCTGTCAGCAGGCTGCTGTTTTATGTCCTTGATAAAGCGGTCATACTCATCAGCCACCTTATCTGCCAGCCTATTCATAGACAGTTCCTCATGGTATTTAGTCCGCATATCGGTAAGGATATACGGGGTGAGCTTGTCCATATTGTCACCAAGCTGTGCTTTCAGGTAGTCCTTGAAGCCCGACCAGTCGGGCTGGCGGAAAATATCGTTTATAGCACAAGTGAGCCTGTGCTTCTGGACAGGGACAAAGGTATATGTATTCTCGTTGTAGGCATCTTCAAAATCCAAAAGGTCGGAATAGTAATCATATTCCTCACAGATCAAAAGGCTTATACCGAGATCGTTCATTTCTCTTGCCAAGTCCCTATTCATTTGCACCATGCCGAAGCTGTTGGCTTCATAAGCGCCCTGATGGATGCCGAGGTACATATCATCAAAGGACACATCGGTAACATTGGTCGTTCTGAAAACAGCGTAGGTATCATAATAGTATTCCTGATTTACCGTTTCAGCAAAGGTATCAATGTAACGCTCGTTTCGGTTATGGCCGCAGGAGTCCTCCATAAGCTCACGCATATCGTAGAAATCAAGCTTGCCTGCGTCAAGAAGCCCCTCCAGCTTCTCAACAGTCTCCGACTTGTACTTTGTATCTGCAAATGTTGCCGCAAAAGTATCATTATATTCTGCAACGAGATCAAGCACCTTATCGGAATAATTCTTTTCAAGTATCACGGCAAACTGTTCAGGGGTAAGCATTTCTGACAGCTTATTCAGATTTTCGTCCCTTGTACTCATCTTGCACCGCCTTTCTTTTTGGGCTGAGATTGTTTCTCCGCAGGTTGCTTATCCTTATCAGATTTTAAATCGCTTAATATCTTTTCGACTATAATGCCCTTGTTTTCCAACGTTCTGGTTATAGCAGCGTCGGCTGCATACTGCATAGCCTGCGGTATATCCGAATATGTTCGGAGTTCGTCATGTTTCAGCCACGCACCATATATCTCATCAAGTGGTTTCTCCATCTCCAGTAATGCGTTATAATGCGCTTTGGTAAGGTCAGCAGGCTCAGACTCGATAAATGCCTGAATATTATTCTTGACAGTTATCTCATAGCAGCTAGTTATCGCTTCTTCAACGCCTGCCGCACGAATCCCATCAAGAAACTCTCTGTAATTCTTATCCACATTATTACTGAGTTCAATATTCATTTCCTCTATCTGATAGCTGTTATACTCCTCAATCAACTCATCAACGTTTAATTGCTCTATGTCCTCCATATCCTCTGCGATATAATCACGAAAAGCATTCCAGTCAGGAGCATTTCGCATTTCATTTATCTTTGCCGCCAGCGCACTCTTTGAAAATGTAATAGCGTCCCCGTCAGTAATAGCTTTCTCTATATCCTTGACGAGATAAAAATCGTTGCTCTTGTCGTAGGCATAAAGCTCCATGCCCAGCTTGTCTATCTCCCTTGCCACATCGGGATTAAGCTGCACAAAGGTGCGGTCGCTGACCTGGTATGTCCCCGACTTTACAAGTGAATAAATCTCATTGTAGCTCCAGTCCTCAAACTTTGAAGCTACTAAAATCTGTGAAGCGGTCTTTGTGTCCAGTCCTGCGGCGATAGAAGAAAAATAGTCATTGAGGTATCTTTCATTTCCACCCGTCACAAGGCTGTAGTTCGCTATATGCATTAGGTCGCCCATCGTTATGATATTTGTGTCATAAGCTTTCAGAAGCCTCTCCACAGCTTCGTTGCTCAGTTTGGTATGCGCTATGCGGTCTATAAGTTCCCTGTCGCTTTTGGCGAGCATTTCAAGGACGTAGTCCGAATATATGTGCTTGGCTATCTTGGCAAATTCAACGTTCTCGACCTTTTCGCCAATTTTCTTAAAGCTTTCTGCTCTTGTTATTTCCATCATCTCCTAACTTTCTTTACGGGCTTAGTATTCGGCTTATCCGCTAAAGGTGCGTCCTCGGTAGGCTTCTGTTCCCTTACAGCTTTTTCTCTATCAAGCCTTATGCGCAGCTTCTCTCCGGCAGACTCGATAGCTTTCTCAATGTCAGAATAGGAGTGCAGGTCTCTGCGCTTGCCCCACTCAGTATATATCTCATCAAGCGGGTCACAAATAGTTATGAGTGCTCCGTAATTCTCTACACTAATACCGGGTATCTCCTCATTGATGAAATCCTTGATGTTGCCTTTTGTAACTATCTCCTCTGCTCGATTGATTGTTTCATCAATTGTTCCGTGGCGCACCTCATTTATGAAGCTCTCATAGTTTTCATTGACAAGCCTGCGCAGACAAGCTAAACGAAGATCAACCTGATACATATAGTAATAGTGTTCAAATTCATCAGCATCAATGCGCTGGACTGCATCTCCTAAATACTCCTTGATAAACTCTTTAGCGTCCTGCCAATCGGGAGTTTTACTCAGTTCGCTTATACTCCGTGCAAGCCTATAATCATCAAACACTATGCGGTCATCATTCAAGGCAGCTTCATCAACATTCATCAGCACCTTGTATCTGCCCTCCCTGCTTGACAACAGTTCGATACCGAGCGAGCCTATCTCCTTTGCAAGCTCCGGCATAAGAGACAGCTTGTTATCTTTTATCTCATAGATACCACTTTCGATCAGATCCATGACCTCAATGTACGGTATCTTATCAGGCACAGAAAGGATAAAAGCGTCTGTTGCGGTAACGGGGTCACAGCCCGAATATACCTTGTCAAGATAACGGTCAAGGTCGATCTCATTGGTCCTTGTAAGGAGACTGTACATCATCAGCTTTTTAAGCTGTGAAAGCCCGATAACATTATCGTAGTTGTAAGCTAAAAACATCCTGTCTATGTTATCCGTACTGAATTTGCTGTGAGCCGTGTTTCGGATAAATGCCGAGGTCTGATTTGATAGAACCTCTAAAGTATTATCCGAGAAATCACGCTTTTTCAGCAGAGCCATGTCAGCGTCCAGAACTTTAATGGAGATCGCTTTTAATGATTCTTCTCTTGAAATATGTATCACCTGCCTTTTCTCTTGAATGGCTTGAATCGCGGCTTGTCCTGCAAGTCCTCCGCCACAGCCTTCTTTGCAAGCTCTGCTGCCAGCTTCTGCTCACGCTCCCTTGCGGCAATAAGCTTATCGGCGGTGTTGTCAACTATGACCTCTATGTCGGTATCGGGAAAAACATCATCACTCAGCCATTCCTTGTAAATATCATCAAGAGTATTCCTGCTTGACATAAGAGCGTCTGTCTTATTCTCATGGATAAACTGCGGCACCTCGGTCATATACATCTTGATCTGCTCCTTGATAACTATTTCATAAGCCGACCCGATTATTTCCTCCGGGGAGCGCTTTTTCATATCCTCCAGAAATGCCCTGTGCTCTCTTGCCACCTTCTCTACCAGCTTGTCCGCATAGCGCTCCATAGAAAAATATCTGTACTGCGCATCAAGTTCATTGCCTGTAAGCTCTGTCCGGTCAATGCCCTTGTGCTCACAAAACCAAGCCTTAAAGTCCTGCCAGTCGGGATAGGT
>OCVV011275955.1_pt1 | contig 11426 bp, 9 predicted proteins | sample 1539721 | NCBI WGS metagenome assembly OCVV01 (sample SAMN02144230, study PRJEB22623) | gut metagenome | biome: sheep rumen | host: Ovis aries | place: New Zealand | reverse complement strand
CAGGCGCCTGTTGTTTCGAAGCCGTCCAACGACGAGCCGCAAGTCGACGGCAAGGCGCTCGTCGAGGCGGCGTCGTTCGGCGTCATAGAGGGCGATCCGTTTATCATCGCTGGGGCGGACGAGTCGGCCGATCTGCTGGCAAGCGCCTTGAACGTGCGGGGGGTGCCCACTGCGCGGCTCATGCAGGGCAGCTACACGGCGCTCGTGAACCTGTATGCCGGCGATGCCGATGCTGCCGTCGTCAACCTGTTCGATCAGTCGTCCAACAGCTGGAATATCCCGTACGTGCGCAATCTTGCGCCTGGTTCATCTGTCGTAGTGATTCGCCTATACGGTCGGCAGCAGGGGCTGATCGTGCAAACGCGCAATCCCAAGCGGCTTACCACCTGGGGGAGCCTTTTGCGCGAAGGCGTGCGTCTGTCGAACCGCACGAAAGGAAGCGGATCGCGCGTCTTGCTTGACGAGAAATTGCGAGCGCTCGAGGCGCGCAGCGAGTCGATCGAAGGCTATTCGAGCCAAGCGTATGTGGGCGCGACGGCCGTTCGGCGCGTAGCGAATGGCTTGGCCGATGTTGCAATCGGCCACGAACGCGAGGCGTTGCACGTCAAGGGCGTGCAGTTCGTGCCACTTCAGCCTGAATGGGTCGATATCGTTATCAGGAAAACGCCCAAGACGCGCCCCATCATCAGGAAGGTGAACGACATACTGGCCGAGGAGCGGGTGCGCCACGAGCTCGCCGCGCTCGCGCCCTGCGATGCCTCGAAGCTCGGCGTGGTCGTGTACGAAAGCTGATATGTGTTAAAAAGGGACAGTCCCTTTTTAACACATTCGCATGAAAAGAAAGAGCCGGCGTCTGCCGGCTCTTGTGCGTGCACGTGCGAATTGGTTACTCGGCAACCTCGAAGGCGTCTTTGCCAAGGCCGCACCAGGGGCATACCCAGTCATCGGGGATGTCCTCGAATGCGGTGCCGGGGGCGATGCCAGCGTCAGGGTCGCCGACCTCGGGGTCGTACTCGTAACCGCAGGGGCAAATGTACTTCATGGCAGCTCCTCTCGTCTGATTGCCAACGTAGCTATTGTATCAGGAATGAGTCGACCTTCCTGGGAGGCCGACTCATTATGCTTGAAGAGGAATAGATGTCGTACAATTATCTTATTGGACGGTGGTCGCGTTTTGGGAGGCGGCAAAGTGGTTCATGAGCTCAACGTCATGCGCGAAGGCATGCGTATCTATGGAAAGATTCAGTTCCCGGAAGGGGAGGGGCCGTTCCCCGTCGCGGTGTTCTCGCACGGGTTCGGCGCTGCGCGCGTGTATGACAGCAACATGCCGCAAGATTTCCTCGAGCGCGGCGTGGCGTTCGCGGCATTCGACTTCTGTGGTGGCGGTCCCGCCTCGCAGAGCGACGGCGAGATGCTCGGCATGTCGGTGCTCACCGAGGCTGCTGACCTCGATGCTGTGATAGATGCCGTTCGCGAGCTCGACGAAGTCGATGCCCGACAGCTGTTCCTCGTCGGCAGCAGCCAGGGCGGCTACGTGAGCGCACTTGTTGCCGCGAGGCGCCCGAAAGACGTGCGTGCGCTCGTGCTCAACTTCCCGGCTTTCTGCATAGGCGATGACGCTCGGAAGCGTTTGGCGGCTGATGGCAGCATCCCGGACGAGGCGACCTTCGGCGGCCTGCCCATCGGGAAGCGCTACCTGCAAGACGCCATCGACACCGACATATTCGACGTGATCGGCGGCTATGAGGGCGACGTGCTGATCGTCCACGGGTCCGACGATGAGGTCGTGCCACCCGAGTATTCGGTACGTGCCGCGCGAATCTATGGCGCAAGGTCCGAGTTGGTCATCCTGGGCGGCATGCGCCACGGCTTCCGCAACTCGCTTCCCGAGCACTACCATCGCGCAATCAATCTGGCAACCGATTTCATCGCCGCCCACCTTTAGGAAATGCAAGAAGGGGGACTGTCCCCTATTATGAAGTGGCTCGACCTCCCTGGGTGGTCGAGTCGTTTTGCGTTATTATTTCCTTGTAAGTATAAATAGAACGGGAGGCATTGGGTATGCGTGACCATTCGAAACATGTTGAACTCAAACGCGAAGACGCCATCGCGCGGCTCGTCGAAGCGGCGAAATTCGAGCCGCGTACCGAAACGGTCGGAATCCACGAATCGTTCGGGCGGGTGACGGCGGTCGATTGCGTCGCGAAGGTCGACGTGCCCAATGCACTTTGCGCGCAGATGGACGGCATCGCGGTGCGCTTCGAAGACTTCGAGGACGGCATGCCCGACACGAGCACGTGGCAGCTCGGTCGCGAATACGATTGGGCCAACACCGGCACGGCGCTGCCGGCGGGCTTCGACACGGCCATCAGAATCGAAGACGTGCAGTTCGACGGCGGCGTGGGCGAAGTCGGCCTCGACAACCTGAATCCCGGCACGCTCGAGATTCTCGTCGCGCCCGGCAAGCGCGGCGCCAGCTGCCGTGAGAAAGGCGCGAATTTCGAGGCGGGTCAAAAGCTGCTGCCGGCTGGCACGCGTCTGACGCCCACGAAAGTGTCAGCGCTCGCGATGTGCGGCTACTCCGAAGTCGAGGTCGTCGCGAAGCCCAAGGTCGTGTTCATCCCCACGGGTGACGAGCTCGTATCGCCTGGACGCGAGCTTCCTGTGGGCAAAGCGTACGACAGTAACGGCGTGCTCCTCGAGGGCAAGCTGCGCCTATGGGGTGCCGACCCCGTCATCTACGAGTGCATTCCCGACGACTGGAGCCTCATCAAGGAGACGATCCTCAAGGCGTGCGCCGAAGCCGATATCGTGGCGATCAACGCCGGCTCGTCGAAGGGCGCAAAAGACTTCACGATGGAGATCCTCGAGGAAATCGGACAGGTCATCTGCCACGAGACCAACCACGGCCCCGGCCGCCACACGAGCGCCTCGCTCGTCGGCGGCACACCGGTGCTCGGGCTGTCGGGCCCGCCGTCGGGCTGCGAAATCACGGCCGACTGGTACCTCAAGCCGCTCGTCGATAGCTTCCTGTACGGCCGCGTCATCGAGTTCGAGAAGGTGAAGGCGAAGTCGGCGCCGGCAGAGAAGGTCGAGGGCGGTCACAAGCAAGGAGCCCATTCCGCATTCAAGGGCGGCCCCGGTGGCCCCGGTGCCAAGGGCGAAGGGAAAGGTCCCGGCAAGGACTTCTTCGCCATCCGTCCCGTACGCCTCGATCGCACGCCCGATGGCTTGGTGGCCACGCCTATCACGGGCGGTCCTCATCCCGACCTGCTCAAGCTCGACGATGCCGACGGCTATCTCGAGATGCACCCCTTCGCCTACCGCGACCTCAAGCCCGGCGACGAGGTGACCGTCGAGCTGCGCTACCCCTACACGCAGCTGTAGCGAAATGAGTCACTTTGACTGTCAAAGTGACTCATTTGTGCTGTCGGATGTAGCGCAACACGTTGCCGGCATCGATGTCTGCGAATGAAAGGGGACAGTCCCCTTTCATGAGAAAACGGAACTGTCGTTGAGGCGATGCTGCCAGGCTTCTGCCAAGGTGCGGCGTCGAGGGCTTGCGCTGCGTTCCTCGCGCTGTCTTCGAGGCGATGCTGCTAGGTTTCCGCTGAAGTGCGGCGTGAGGGGCTTGGCGTTGCGAGGCTCCGACGCCGCACAACCTCTCTTTTCTAGCATTCGCTGCCGCACAACGTTCGATTTATAGCGCTAATTAGACTTGATGCAAACAAATTGAGGAAGTGCGGCGTGAAAGCATTGCTGGTGGGTTGGCGTCGCAAGGAATCTGGAGAAATGCAGCGTAGGACCATTTCGGCAATCAAAGCGATTCGCTTGCAACCCAGGAACGCACGATGCCCATGAAGCGTTCCTCTTCAAGCGAGAGAGGCGCGTCGTGCCGTCGGATGTAGCGCAGCACGTTGCCGGCGTCGATGTCGGCGAGTTCGAACGTGCGCAATGACGCGCGGCCCACGATGTAGGTCGACGGTACGATCGTGACCCCTAGGCCGTCCTCGACTAGCGAGAGGGCGAGTTCCGCTTCGCAATCTCGCATCACGATGTCAAGTTGCGTGTGCGAAGCATCGATCAAGTGGCTTATGATCGGGTCGAAGTAGATGCCGCAGGTTGGCAACACGAACGGCACGCCCTCGAGCTGTCTGATGCTCAGGCGGTCGGAGGTGAGATTCTTGAGTTGCGGTGCGCCGAGGTCCTGCGCGGCAACAACTACGAGTCGCTCGCGGCAGAGCACTTCCAAATCGTAGAATTCGGGGTCGGGTGCGATGGGCGTGAAGAGCGCGAAGTCCATCTCGCCACGCAGGAAGAGCTCGTGCAGCTGCTCCAGCGTGGCCACTTGGCGTAGCTCGACCGTGCAGTTGTGGAACGATTCGTAGAACTCGACGATCGGTTGGGCGAGCAGCGCGTTGGCGCGCGGCATCGCAATGCCGATTCGCAGGCGCCGCCGCTGGTGGTTGAGCATGCTGTAGACCTCGCGTTGCATGCTGTTCTCGGCGGCGACGGCGCGCTGGGCGTAACGTACGACGACCTCGCCGGCGGCGGTGGGGCGTAGCGATGCGGTCGTGCGCTCGAAGAGCTCGGTGCCGAGCTTCGCCTCCATGCGCTTCAACCGTTGCGAGAGTGCCGGCTGCGAGACACGCATCGCATGCGCCGCCTTGCTGATCGACCGGTGCTCGGCTATGGCCGCTATGTATTTGAAATCGTCGTTCACGTATTGCTTTCCGCTTTGATGGGATCGGCGAGCCGCCCGCCTCGACGAGCGCCGGCGTCCCACTCCGAGCTTATAACAAAATCTAATAAACTATCCTCTAGAAAGAATTATACCCGACTGGATACACTAGAACATGTCGAGCCGGTATGGGAGCCGGCCAGTCGAGAAAGGATTACGCCAATGGAGAAGCTTTACGCCGCAATCGGCAATTTCTACAACGAAGAGGGCACCCAGCTCATCGATGTGCCCGCCGACGAGCAGGAAATCTTTGCCAAGGTCGAGGACGTCATGGCCCGCAACCCCATGTCGTCCAAGCTCTCTGACGAGGACGTCGCGATTCTGCGCGCTTATCTGCCGGCAATCGGCAGCGACGAGGCGACTCAGGACGACCGCTACTCGCTGCAGGGCAAGGGCATCGTCACGAAGTCTGCCGAGGGTTGCGGCGTTGCCGCCACGGCCACCGGCGAGCTCGACGTCACGAGCCGTTGGGGCCAGGGTCACGACCGCAAGCAGTGGTCGGGCACTATGAAGGTCAACCGCACGGGCGGCGATGCGATCGTCAAGGAGCTTACCTTCGAGTTCTACTACATGTCCATCGGCCAGGATGTCGACGGCAACTTCATCGTGCTGTACAACGAGCATTACACCCGCTCGTTCAACGACCCGTACCATCTGGCTGACTTCAACAACGGCGGCCAGGCCCAGGCTATCCGCTACGACATCTCCAAGCACATCCAGTGGGGCTTCTACATGCATGTCAAGTGCTCGCTGCGCACCGACGAGGGTACGCTCGTTCTTTAATCGCAGGCGTTGACAGCTGGCTCATCAGGGAGGTCGCTTCGCAGCGGCCTCCTTTCGTTTGGGCGAACGATCGGTTATGAGCGAAGCAATTCGCCAGTTATCATCAAATCCTATAAGAATACTAGGAATAAAGTGCTAAAGTGATTCCCGACACAACGAGCCAGACGAAAGGAATCACCATGGCACAACCGAAAATCCTCGACACGAACATCGCGCAGTCGGTCATCGAGCTCATAGGCAATACGCCGCTTTTGCAGCTCAACCGCTATGGCGAGGCGAACGGGCTGGGCGGCACCATCTTGGCAAAGCTCGAGTACCGCAACCCCGCCGGCTCGGTCAAGGACCGCATCGGCTACTCGCTGATTGCCCAAGCCGAAAAGGACGGCATCCTCAAGCCGGGCGGCACCATCATCGAGCCCACGTCGGGCAACACAGGCATCGCGCTCGCAGCCTATGGCGCCGCGCTCGGCTACAAGGTCATCATCGTCCTGCCCGAGAACCTCTCGATCGAGCGGCGCGCGCTCATCCGCCAGTATGGCGCCGAGCTCGTCCTGACCCCCAAAGCCGACGGCATCAAGGGTTCGATTGCGAAGGCTGAGGAAATCCACGCTGCCACGCCCAACTCCTTCATCCCGCAGCAGTTCGAGAACCCGGCGAATCCCGCGATTCATGCCGCCACGACTGCCGAGGAGATCTGGCGCGACACGGCCGGCCAGGTCGACATCGTCGTGGGTGGCGTCGGCACGGGCGGCACCATCAGCGGCATCGGCGGCGCGCTCAAGCCGCGCAAGGCTGGACTCAAGATTGTGGCGGTTCAGCCCGCTGAATCGCCCATCCTCGACGGCGGCAAGCCCGGCCCGCACGGCATCCAGGGCATCATCCCCGGGTTCGTGGCCAAGAACTACGACGCCGACGTGATCGACGAGGTCATCTCCGTTCCGACCGACGACGCCATCGCCGCTTCCCAGGAACTCGCGCGCACCGAGGGCGTCAACACCGGCATTTCGTCGGGTGCCGCGCTCAAGGCGGCTGCCATTTTGGCCGCGCGTCCCGAGAACGCCGGCAAGAAGATTGTTGCCATTCTGCCAGACACCGGCGAGCGCTACCTGTCGACCGCGCTGTTCCCCAAGGTTGACGAGTAGTTCCGAGTTGTCTCCTCCTCTGAATCCGGCCAGGCTTATCCCCGCCTGGCCGGAATTGTTTTGCCAGGGTGAAGAAGGGCGTTCTGGCACGGCCGGGAACCTGCTCGATACGCGCCTTAGCTCAGAGCTTGCTCGAGGTCAGCGATCAGGTCGTCGGCGTCTTCGATGCCGACCGAAAGACGCAACAGGCAATCGTCGATTCCGAGCTTGTCGCGCAGATCGGCGGGCATGGCACCATGTGTCTGCATGAGCGGGAAAGTCATGAGACTCTCGACCGACCCAAGGCTTTCCGCATATGAGATGACCGCTATGCGTTCGAGTGCGGACAGCACACGCTCGGGCGCATCGACCCGAAACGAGACCATCGCACCGAACCCGCTCGTCTGCCGGCAGCTCAGCTCGTAGGCGGGATGGTCGGGGTCGCCGACGTAGTAGACGTCGCACACGTGGGGGTTCGCCTTCAGATGCCGTACGATCTCGAGCGCGTTCTCCTGTTGACGCTCGAGCCTGACGCCGAGCGTCTTCAGGCTTCTCAGCAACAGCCATGAGTCGAACGGGCTGAGCAGGGCGCCCTCCGACATCGAGATGTTGAAGACATCCCAGATATGCGAGGAATCTCGCACGACGAGGAATCCTGCGGTTACGTCGTTGTGCCCGCACAGGTATTTCGTTGCGCTGTGCACGATGATGTCGGCGCCGAAGTCGAACGGGCGTTGGAAATAAGGCGTCATGAGCGTGTTGTCGACCACGACCATGAGGCCGTACGCGTCGGCCAGCTCGCGGAGCTCAGCCAGGTCGACCACCTTCATCGTGGGGTTGGTGGGCGTCTCGACGAACAGCGCCCGCGTGTTTGGCTTGACGGCGGCCTCGACGGCGCCAAGATCGGTGAAGTCGACGTAGTCGAACTCGATGCCGTAATTCTTCGCGTAGATATCCGAGAACAGGCGGTACGTGCCACCGTAGAGGTCATCGCTCACGATGATGTGGTCGCCGGTTTTGAACAGCTTGAGCAACGCCCCGATCGCCGCCATGCCGCTCGAGAACGCCCAAGCTTTCCGTCCGCCTTCCAGTAGCGCAATCGTGTTCTCGAGCTCGAGGCGCGTGGGGTTTCCGCAACGGCTGTACATATAGCCCGTCGAGCCGTCGAAGCTCGGATGGGCGAAGGTCGTGCTGAGATGCAAGGGCGTGCTGATGCCGCCCGTTCGCTCGTCGCCTTCGGCATAGCCGTGGACGAGGTTGGTAGCCAGCGCACGGTCGGCGTGCGTAAGCGGGTCGATGCCGAGCAGTCCCTCGATGAATTGCGCTTGTTCCTCGAGCGTTCCTTCAATCATGGAGGCCTCCGATCGCCGCGACGTCTGACTGCCGCGCGTTGGTATGCCGACAGTTTGTTACACGATGCTATCACCATATCAAGTGCGCTGGTCATTCGCGTGTTTCATGGGTGGTTATCGATTGTGCGAATAGGTTGCACATCAATGTTAGTCGCTGGCGTTTCCTATAATGGAGGGCGTACGGATCGGCGTTTCCCGGATGGGCACCATGATGAGATGAGGGACGTTATGCAGTTTGATTTCGAGACTATGCTCGATCGCCAGGGGAAAGACGCGATGGCGGTTGAATCGCTCGGCATGCCAGGCGGGTTCGCTCCCGCCGCCCCCAAAGACGGCTACGATGCCATCCCGATGTGGGTGGCTGACATGAACTTTCCCACGGCGCCGGCGGTCACGAGGGCGATCGTCGAGCGCGCCGAGCATCCGGCTTACGGCTACTTCATGCCGTCGAAGGCGTACTTCGACGCGATCATCGGCTGGCATGAGAAGCGTCACGGCGTGACGGGTCTGCTGCCCGAGCATATCGGCTACCAGAACGGCGTGCTGGGCGGTGTGGCGTCGGCGCTCGGGGCGTTTTCGGCGCCTGGCGATAAAGTTCTGGTCAATAGCCCCACGTACATCGGGTTCACGCATGCCATCGAGCGGTGCGGGCGCTTCCTCGAACGCAGTCCGCTCGTGCGCGACGAGGCGGGCGTGTGGCGTATGGATTACGAGGACATGGCGCGCCGCATCGAGGACAACAACATTAGCGTCGCGGTGCTGTGCTCGCCCTACAACCCGTGCGGGCGCGTGTGGGAACGCTGGGAACTCGAGCGTGCGGCCGAGGTGTTCGAGGCCCACGACGTAACCGTCGTTGCCGACGAGATCTGGTCGGACCTGATCTTGGGCGACAACGTGCACATTCCGTTCCACACGGTGAGCGAAGACGCCCGCATGCGCACTATCACGCTCTGCGCCCCGTCGAAGACGTTTAACCTGGCGGGCCTCATCGGCAGCTACGACATCGTGTTCAACCCGCGGATGCACGAGCGCCTGTACGCGCAAGGCCGCACGTCGTACTACAACGATATGAACGTGCTGTCGATGCATGCGTTGATCGGCGGATACAGCGTCGAAGGTGCGGCGTGGGTCGACGAGCTGCGGCTCGTGCTGGGCGAGAATGCCGCGCTCGTGTGCGACTTCATCGATGCCACGCCGGGGCTCGAGGCTTTCCGCCCGCAAGGCACCTACATGATCTACGTTGACTGCACGCAGTGGTGCGAGTTGCACGGCAAGACCATTGACGAGCTCGAACACGCCCTCTGGGATGTGGGCGTCACCATTCAGGATGGCCGCATGTTCGGCGGCCCTTGCCACATCCGCATGAACGTCGCGCTGCCGCGCCGCAAAGTCGAGGAAGCCCTCGCTCGCATGGCTGCCGTTATGTGTTAAAAAGGGACTGTCCCTTTTTAACACAACGGAGAATAAAGCGAGGTACGGCAATGCGCGCAGGGCAGGAGAGCATTCCGGGTTGGAAAGAGCTGCAGCAGCTTCCCGACGAGTGGGAGCTTTACAAGCGGCTGGTCGAGGGCGTCCCCGAGGGTATCGCCGTCAAGGACGTGCTCGTCGGCAACCACTGGTCGATCGTAGAGGCCGAAAGCGGTTGCGGCATGGCAATGAATGTGAGCGGCGGGCGCGGCACGTACGGGCTGTACCCGAGCGCCTTGCACATGGAATTGCGCGATTTGGCGGCGCAGTGCGTAAGCTGGAACTTCCTTGAGGCAAGCGTCGGCGTCGCGGCGCTCAACGCCTGGTACTCGACGCCGGAGAACGCCGCCTCCGTGGGTATGAAGATCGAGGAAAAGGGTACGAACGACGGCTTCGAGCTCTATCGCCGCCTCTGCGCGGGCAAGCGCGTGACGGTCGTGGGCCATTTCCCGCTCATCGAGCGCTTGGCGCCCGAATGCGAGCTCACGGTGCTCGAGCGCAACCCGAGCGGCGATGATGTGCCCGACCCCGGCTGCGAGTACATCATCCCGCATCAGGACTTCACATTCATCACGGGCATCACGCTCACGAACAAGACGCTGCCGCGTCTGCTGCAGCTTGCCAAGGGCGGCTTGGGCAGCTGCATCCTCGTGGGGCCGAGCGTCGTGCCAGCGCCCGTACTCTACGAATACGGCGTCGACTGCATGGCCGGCTCGGTGATTGCCGACCCCGAGCGGGCCAAAGCTGCTGTCATGCACGCCGCCACGTCGGGCATCTTCAAGCACGGCGTCCAGAAGATGCGCGTCGAACGCCCCGGCTGGCTCGACTAGCGACAATGAGTCGGGGTAACAGGGAGGGCGACTCATTCCCAAGAAAACGAGGAAGGCCGCCCGGCAGCGGGCGGCCTTCCTGATGAAAAGGGAAGGATTGGAGTTCGCGTTCTCTTACGCAGGGTTCTCGCCGTTGAGGATGCGAGAAACCTGATCGTCGGTGAGCTGGTAGCCGTAGAACTGCATGTAGAAGTCCTTGGTCTCCTGCTCGATGTTGATGTCCTCGAATTTCTCGGGGTTAAACTTCTTGGCAGCCCAAAGCACCTGCAGTGCTTCCTCGCCGGAGTAGCGGTCCCACGAGAACACACCGTTGGGGTTCGCGTAGACGGCGCCGTTTTTGACGGCCGTAATGCCGCTCCAGGCTTCGTCGGCCTTCAGGGCTTCGACAGCGCTTGCCGCGCCGACGCCCATGATGATGACCTCGGGGTCGGCCGCCACGATTTCTTCCATCGTGACTTCGATAAGGTTGCCTTCCTTTTCGAGCGCGTTGACGCCGCCGGCCAGTTTGATCCACTCGTCGACGATGCACTTCCTGCCGTCGACCTTCGTGAACGAGTCGGAGCTCGCGATGTGCAGGACCTTGACGCGGTCCGCCTCGTTGATGTCCTTCATGCGGTCTTCGACGAGCTTGATGTTGGCGTCGAGGTAGTCTTGCCATTCCTTGGCGATGTCCTGGGCGTCGGAGCCGAGCACTTCGGCCGTGATCCTGATGTCCTCGCGCAGGCCGTCGTAATCCTGGAATGCGACGTTGACGGTGGCCAGGCCCTGCTTGCGGGCGGTCTCGGTGACGTCCTTGTCAGACGCGAACACGACGTCGGGCTGCAGGCTGAGCGCTTCCTCGTAGTTGACCTCGCCGGCGCCGGTGCCCACGACGAGCGCCTCGACCTCGGCCAGGCGGGGGTAGATGACGTTGGGCCACGGGCGCTTCTTGAAGACCTCAGTCGTGCCTATGAGCTTGTCAGCTGCGCCAAGCATCATAATGACCTGGTTGTGGGCATGCCACAGGTCGACGATCTTCTCGATTTTCGTGGGGACTTCGACCTTGTCGCCCTTGATGTCCGTGATGGTTTGCGTTGCCGCGGCGCTCGCAGATGCCGAGCTTGCCGAGGCGCTTGCGCTTGCGGCGGATGCG
>OCVV010919073.1_pt1 | contig 11426 bp, 13 predicted proteins | sample 1539721 | NCBI WGS metagenome assembly OCVV01 (sample SAMN02144230, study PRJEB22623) | gut metagenome | biome: sheep rumen | host: Ovis aries | place: New Zealand | reverse complement strand
CGAGACGCTCAACATAGACAGGAACAAGCACTATCCGTCACTGACGTGCCGCAGCCTCTTTGGGACGCTGAACGGTGCATGCGACTGCGACTCTGTGCTGATCGCCGATGATACGATAGAAGGCATAGAGACTGCTCTGAACAAGGACAGGCTGATCGCCACGTGGAGCAAGGTCGACAACAACCTGCTGCCGAGAGCTAAGATGAGCGCGAAGCTGCTGTGGGTAGGTACCCGCTGGAGCATCATCGATCCGCCTGGACTGCGGATGGACCTCCTGCAGAACTCCGAGGAGTATAAGGACAGGCGGTACAGGATCATCTCCGTGCCGGCGCTGGACGAGAACGATGAGAGCAACTTCGACTATGCTTACGGTGTGGGGTTCGATACCGGGTACTTCCGGGAGAGACGTGCGAGCTTTGAGAGGAACAATGACATCGCATCCTGGAACGCTCAGTATCAGAACATGCCGATCGAGCGTGAGGGCACTGTGTTCGAGCCGGGAGACCTGCAGTACTTCGACGGTACTCTGCCTGATGGTGAGCCGGACAGGGCGTTCATGGTGGTTGACCCGTCATTCGGCGGCGGAGACTACTGCGCGGGGCCTGTATGCCTGCAGTACGGTGACGTTGCATACATTCCTGCAGTCGTGTATACCTCGGAGAACAAGCGCATCAGCCAGCCGATGATCGCCCAGCTCTGTGCCCGGTACGGGCTGACATCGCTGCAGATCGAGGCGAACGCTGCGACTGAGTCCTTTGCCGACGGTGTGCGTGAGGAGCTCGACAGGATCGGCTATCACTGCGTGATCAGGACGAAGAACGCTCCGAACTCCACATCGAAGAATCAGAGGATCTTCGACAAGGCTCCGGACGTCCGTGAGCACTTCATATACCTGCAGGACGGCAAGAGGCCTAAGGAGTACCAGATGTTCATGCAGAACATGTTCAGCTTCAAGCTTGTGGGCAAGAACAAGAACGATGACGCGCCGGATGCCATGGCTCAGGCAGCTGACTACATGTTCGTAAAGCCGTTCGAGAAGCCTAAAGCTGTGCGCCGTCCATTCTAATTTTTCCAACTGTTTGCCTTGAATTACCGGTGTGTATGCTGTATTTAAGGGGTAGGGGATTCTGCATTCAGATAACCGGATAGGAGGCATTAATCAGGGCTGAAAATGACATCGTAATGACTGCTACTGCGTCCAGTGCTTCTGATCCGGATAATCGGGCAATGTATCCGAACGGACGGCGGAAGATCTATGTGTTCGCAGACCGAATCACAAGAGACAACATCGTCGACGTACTTACACAGGCGGCGTCGGTCCATTCCGTTAACCGGGCTGAGATCATCTATCTGAACAACTATTACAAGGGGCTCCAGCCGATCCGCTTCAGGGTGAAGAAGTACAACAACGACATCCTGAACAAGATCGTGGAGAATCATGCTTATGAGACGACTGAGTTCAAGGTCGGCTATCAGATGGGAGACGACGGCATCAAGTACGTTTCGTACGGTGAGCAGGTTGACAGACACAAGGACATCGTCACGTTGAACCGCTGGGAGGAGACTCTCAACAGGGATGCAGACGACATGGATCTGTTTACCTGGATGTTCAACACCGGTGTAGCTTACAGGATGTGCCTGCCGAACAAGCAGTTCGACGGCAAGAGCGGAGTGCCGTTCAGGAACATCATCCCGAAGCCTCAGAACACGTTCGTGGCTTACTATACAGATGTGGACGAGACTCCGGCCATGGGCGTCACATTCGTCCGTCAGGTGAGTCTGACAGGGGCTGAGTCATGCATCTACACGGTGTACACACCGGATACTGTGTATACACTGCGCGGAAATGATGCAGGTATCGGCTTCGAGCTGATGAAGTCTGAACCGAATACACTCGGTATGATCCCGATCATCGAATATGTGATGGACAACAGCCGTCTGGGATGCTTTGAGCCTGGATTGTACATCCTCGATGCGATCAACACACTGGCTTCAAACCGTGTTGACGGTATCGAGCAGATGGTCCAGTCCATGATGCTGTTCCACAACGTCGAGATCGACGAGGAGACATACCTGAAGGTCAAGGATCTCGGTGCTCTGGTGTACCAGGACAGGTCAAGCGACATGAAGGGTGATGTATCCTTCGTGAATAACGAGCTGAACCAGGACGGTGCACAGACACTGACCGATCATCTGTATGAACAGTATCTTCGTATCGTCGGTCTGCCTTCTCAGGCAGGTGAGACAAGGTCTACGAGCGATACCGGTACCGCGGTGATCTACCGTGCCGGCTGGGCACAGGTCGAGAGCCGTGCAAGGAAGATCGAGAAGAGCTTCCTGAGGTCTGAGAAGAGGTATCTTGAGATCGTTCTTAAGATCTGTTCACAGTATCTGAAACTGAAGATCGAGGATGTTGATGTCAGCTTTACCCGCAGGCAGTACGATAACCCCCAGAGCAAAGCGCAGACACTTACCACACTGCTGGCAAGCATTCCGCCGCATCAGGCGTATGTATACAGCGGCATGTTCACGGATCCGGAGGCGGAATACCGTGAGTATGACGAGTGGAAGCGGCTGCAGGAAGAGAAAGCGGCTGAGACTGCTGCTATGAACAATGGAGGTTCGGATGCCAAAGATTCAGCTGACACCGGAAGCGATCCGGAAAATTGAAGAAGCCCTTGCAAAAGGCAAGGTCGCTGAGGTTAAGATCGAGCACAGCGAAGTCGTTGTGATCGAGATCAACCGAAAACTGATTAAGTAACCATTTCCAACGGGAAAAGGAGGTCCAAAGGGACTGTGAGTCAATAGCTCATGGTCCCTTTATCTGTTTATGAGACTTGATTTCGATGAACTGCATGTATTTGCGGAAGAAACATTTGCACATCGTGAGAATGAGACCGCGGAACAGCGCAGGAAGCGGATCGAGGATGACATCCTGGACTTTCTGCTGGACATGTACCTGCTGGGGTTTCTCTCAACCGGACTGCCGGACATTGGTGAACCTGATCCGGCACGCATCCGTGCTGTGCTTTATCAGGAGATTGCCGGTGAGAACATCATCGACAGGATCCTGAAGCACATTGAAGAAGACAGCGCACCCCTGTTTGGAATGCTGATTGAGTCTGAAGCACACCGAGTCAGTGAGCAGGGTGGCCGTGATGCAGCTAAGAACTGTGAACGGGCCGGTCACGGGGTGTTCAAGATTTGGAACACCATGGAAGACGACCGGGTCAGAGCTACACACGACTATATACAGGGGTACAGGGCACCTATTGACGTGCCTATCTACACATTCGACGGCGACTATGCACAGTGTCCTGGAGGATTCCAGAACGTTGAGAACAATGCAGGCTGCCGCTGCTGGTTAACGTATGAAATAGCATGAGCTATGACATAAACGTCAGGGAAGACGCAAACCGCACAACTCAGGGAAGAGTATAACCGCACATGAGGACAGGGAAGTCCTGCCAAAAAACGCAAGGAGAAAACTGATGAGTTATTTATCCAATCTCTTAGGAGATGCCTACAACAGCGAAATGTCGCATGACGATCTTTCAAAAGCGCTTGAGACCTTAGGTCTGGCGAAGCCAAAGCCTGACGATTCAGGCCACTTACGTACACTGCTTCAGAAGGCGAACGGTGATGTATCTAAGTACAAGAAACTGTACGAGGACACTCTGTCAAAGGAACAGCTGGCCGAACAGCAGCGGGCTGAAGAACTTGAAACACTTCGCACAAGGAATGCGGAGCTGGAAAAGCAGGTGCTCGTATCCGATCTGACAGCACAGTACCTCGGACTTGGCTATGATAATGAGCTGGCGAAGAACACTGCCGATGCCATGGCGAGCGGTGACATTAAAACCGTGCTTACGAACCAGCTGAAGTTCAATACAGCTATGCAGGAAAAGATCAAGGCAGATCTCATCAAACAGACTCCTGATCCCGCAAAGGGAGTGCCTGATGATCAGGCAATCACCAAAGAGGCATTTGCAAAAATGTCCGCCACTGAAAAGTGGAAACTCGCCCAGACGATGGATGAAGCATCGTACAGGGCGCTGGTAAATGGAGGTAAATAAACAGGGCTTACAATCCGACAACTTTTGCCGTTAACAGCGGTTATGAGAATTTCGTCCTGGCTTCCCTGGTAGAAGATCAGTTCAATTCTCACCTCGATCTCGCCCAGTTCTTCCAGGTAGACCGTACTCTGGAAGGCGTACCGGGTATGCAGAAGATCATTAACACATACCGTGCTACAAACGGTACTGAAAAGCTGAATGTAACTCAGGGCAACACAAAGGCTATTACAGTCGGTATGTCCAAAGAGACATATCAGATCCTGCTGGCTCAGAACAGATTCCAGTGGTATGACGAAGAAGCCATGACGGACCCGAACATTGTTCCGGTAGGCATGCAGCATATGGCCACCGATATGTTCAATACGATGCAGGCTGACATCTACAGCGAACTGCTGAAGACACCGCTGAATCAGCCGATCACCGGTACAGACTACTTCAGCGCATTCGTTGATGCACAGGCGCTGCTCAATGTTGAAGCAATCGATATGGGCGCTCCGAACACATTCGCATTCGTATGCGTTAAGGACCTGGCAAAGATCCGTAAGGCATGCAAAGACGAGCTCAAGTATGTTGAAGCATATGTAAGAAACGGCTATGTCGGCACGATTGGCGGCACAAACCTGTATGTCAAAAAGGATGCTATCGAAGGATCCATCGCTATGGCTACAAAAGAAGCTGCTACTCTGTTCGTCAAAACTGGCACAGAGATTGAACGCAATCGTATCGCAAATACTCGTTTCAACGAGGTCTACAGCCGTAAATACTATCTGGCTGCACTGACAGACTCTACAAAGGCTGTCATTATCGGTGCTGTTCCTGCATCAGTATCTATCTAACATTTGAAAGGAGGCAGTTATGGAGACTTCTGAAAAAGTAACTCTGGTAAAAAACATGTCGGGCGAATCTGACGAGCAGCTCATAACTGCCTTTTTAGCCAACGCTGAATGGGTGATCCTGAATCGCGTGTATTCAAACGGTGTTCCGGAAGGAGCTGAACTGCCTGCGAGATATGACTATCTGCAGTGCAGGGTGGCAACGTACATGATCGACAAGATCGGAGCTGAAGGTCAGCTGGTCCACAATGAGAACGGTATCTACCGTTCTTATGAAGCCGGAGATCTTCCCGCATCGCTCTTGAATGAGATCGTACCGAAAGTAGGTGTACCAGGAAGTGCTTAAGACGGAATAAGACCCGGTTCTGGTACTGCAAGCTGACTGGTTCAGAGCCTATCTATAACGATGAGGGCTTTGACACCGGTAACAAGCGGCCTGTGTACGCGGCGCCGGTACAGATGGAGGCTAATGTGTCCACGTCTGGCGGACAGACCTATAACACGGCAGCATATGGACAAAAGCATGTAGAGCCCTTCGGGGTAGACCTGAAGTACTCACGTACCATTGCTACTGATGATATGAACTGTCCGATCGATGAGTACACTGTGCTCTTCATCGATAAGGAGCCTGAGTTCGATGCCAATGGACTACCGCTTTATGACTTCTTCGTGAAGCGTGTGTCCAAGTCGCTGAACTCTATCCAGATCGCAATCGAAAGGGCAAACGTCTCATGAGGACCGTTGAGTTTGATCCGCTTAACCTGTCTTCTCTGAAGGCTGCGGTAAAGAAACTGGAGGAAGAGAAGAAGCGCCTGCAGGTAAACACATGGCTGTTCACCAGGGAGATGGCTGAATATGCCCGCGACGAGGCTCAGATGGGCTTCGACATGGCTGAGAATGCCGGTCCTGATCCGGACGTTCATGTGTTCCTGAATGACAAGTCTGAAGGGACAAAACCTGCTTATGCAGTAACGGCACGAGGCACGCAGACACTGTTCATTGAATTCGGTACCGGTGTGCTGTCAAACGACAACTGGGCTGAAAGAGCAGAGCTCAAAGGAGATCCTGTCGCAGGTCATGGTGAATATGGCCGTCGCGGCGCCGATCCTACCGGGTGGTTCTATAAGAGAGAATACCAGGGGAGCGCACCGCTTCCTGCAGGTACCGGCCCGTCATACCTGACGGGTAAAGGTCATCTGATGCACACGGTCGGACAGCACGCACAGTCACCGCTGTGGAATGCGAAGAACAAAGCCCGTAATGAGCTTGAACGGATTGCGAGGGAGGTATTCGATGATTAACAAATTGCCCGAGATTTACTCCCGAGTGAAGGATGCAGTGAAAGCTGAGTTTCCGATCATGACGGATGATCATTTCTCTACTAATCAGCTGAATATCCCGTCAGTCTTTCCGTTCGTTGCAGTCAGCCAGGTCAACAGTGTGCCGGAGCGCAGGACGCTGGACAGCTCAGGGCGTGAGAAGTATACCCGGGTCTTGATCCAGCTGAACATCTATTCAAATCAGAACATGGGCAAGAACATCGAAGTCGAGGACATCCTGAGCGTGGCTGACGAGGCTATGTTCGGAATGAACTTCGTCCGTGAGTCCGTAGCACCAATGAATCTCGATTCATCAACCATTTATCGTTTAATAGCTCGATATGAAGGAGTCGTTACAGATGGCGGCTTCTATAGAACATAAAGGAGGACTTAAACAGGTCTTACAACGCAAGTAGCACATATAAATCCTTCCTGATGCATGCGGAGTCCAGCACATACACGAAGCTGGTAGATATCCGCGATTATCCGGATCTTGGAGGATCCCCGGAAACGATCGACACCACAACACTGACCGATGCGAACTATACGAATATCCTCGGTCTGCAGAGCGCTGAGACACTGGAATTCAACGCTAACTATGATCCTGCAGATTACCAGAGGCTCAAGGCTCTGGAAGACGGTGAAAAGCATCATTTCGCTGTATGGTTCGGCGGTACGGATGTTGCCGGTGCTGATCCGACACCGACAGGCAACCTCGGTAAATTCAAGTGGGACGGCATGCTGTCCGTACGTGTAGCCGGCGGCGGTGTCAACGAAGCACGTTCCATGGTCATTTCGATCTCCACGTCCACGAAGATCGAAGCTGAATTCCCGACCGGAACGAGCGGAGACTGAGAAGCGTCATATCCATCTCCTCTCCGGGGACACTTCCCCGGGGGAGATTTATGGCACGGTGGTGAAACGGCATCATACCGGTCTCCTAAGCCGGAGTTGGAAGTTCAACTCTTCCCCTTGCAACCAATCAAAAAGAGAAAGGAGCCATAAAGATGGCAAAGCACATCACATTTACCTTCACCGATGGCAACAAATACACGCTTGAATTCAATCGAGAAGCGGTTCAAGCACTTGAAAGCCGCGGATTCAATCTGACAAAGCTGGCCGAAGCACCGGCAAACAATATTCCGAGACTTTTCGCTGGAGCACTGAGAATGCACCATCCCAGACTGAAACCGGCGATGGTAGACAAGATGCTTGAGTATATTGGTGATAAGGAAAAACTGCTACCGAGGCTGATCGAAATGTATAACGAAACCGTTGATTCAGTTATGGACGATCCTGAGGATGAATCAAAAAAGGTAACGTGGGAGGCGAACTGGGACACGGAGGAGGACTCCTAGTCGAGGACCAGCCTCCCCGGATCATAAAGTACAGCGAGATTTTCGAGAAAGTATGTCCTAAGTATATGGCGATGGGTATGCCGTATCAGGAGTTCTGGTATGGCGATGTCCAGGCAGTGAAAGCTTATAAGCAGGCATACGAGCTCAAGATGGAGCTTGAGAATCAGCGCTTATGGCTGCAGGGCATGTACGTCTATGACGCAGTGTCCAGGCTGTACCCGCTGTTCAATCCGCTGACGAAAGCAAGAACTATAGAGCCGTATGTCGCAGAACCCTATCCGCTGACGAAAAAGACTCGGGAAAAGTCCGAGCTCAGGAAAGCGGATGAGAAGGCAAAGAAGGACTTCGAGTTCTTCAAGGCTAAGGTCGCTGCGATAAACGCGCGGTACGAAAAGAAAGAAACGGAGGCGAATCAGCAGGTCGAACACAGAGATTAATGGCCTAGAGTTTAAGATCAGCACTACCGCTGATGAGGCCCTGACAAAATTACAGACACTTGCTGATCGTCTGAGCAAACTGGAAGCCAACGTCCGGGGAGTGGCTTCCGCAATCAAGACCATTGATAAGGCACTTGGGAGCATCAGCAACAGTAAGGTCAAAAAACTGGCATCTGTGGTTGATGCTCTTAATGGTACCGGGGGCACCGGTGCCGGTACACGAACAGGCAAGGTAGCCCAAGTCGTAAAAGCAGCCAAGCAGTACGGTGAGTCCGGAGCTGGAGTAGGCTTTAGAGATTATGACCGTTCGAGGATGGCCGCCGCGCTCGCAAGAAGAAAAGACATCATCACACCTGATAAAGCGCTCCGTATGGCGGAAGAATCTTATGCTAAGGATCTTGCCGATCAGGAAGCAAGGCGGGTATCAAGAGCCAAGCTGTATGATGATCTGCAAAAAAGATCCCTTGCCTGGGCTGAGAAGATCAAGAAGGCTCATGAGGAAGATCTGGTCGCGATCGAGCGGAGAAACGTTGTTTCCGACGATGACAAGGATTTTGAAAACTGGCTGAAGAACCGGCCTTCACTGGCTGAAGCTGAGGCGAGGTTTGCAGATTTCCGTCAGTCGGCCTATAGCAGGAGAGCTTCGGTCATTCATCCGGGCTGGGCTGAGGGAGATTTCTCCGATATAGAAAGCGCAGCTGAAGAAGCAGCTAAGGGTGTCAGTCAGTTCAGCACTTCGATGACTATTCTTGGAAATATTGCCAAGGTCGTTATGCCGATCATCAAAGGAATATCCAAAGTCCTGTTCACGATCTGGAAGACATTAGGCAAGTTAACTGTTAAGACTTTCAGCCTTGCAATTGACGGCCTGAAGGGCCTTAAGGGAGCTGCTGAGAGGACCATCGCACCGGTGACGAATCTCGCATCATCCTTCAGCAAGTTCTTCTCACAGATTGGCCGTGTGGCTTTCATGAGGATCCTTAGGGACTCCATCCGTGAAGTCATGAAGGCAATGAGTGAAGGAATCAATGCGGTATATGCATACTCCAGTGCTATCGGCGGAACTTTTGCTTCAAGTATGGACCGGCTTGCTACCAGCACCAACTACTTCAGGAACAGCCTGGGTGCAATGGTCGCACCGATCGCAAACATTATTATCCCCGCATTGGATAACCTGATCGATAAGTGTGTCAGTGTAGTCAATGCGATCAATATGATCATCTCCGCACTTGGAGGTTCTGCTACCTGGGTGAGAGCGGTCAAAGCACCTCAGAAGTGGGGAGACGCTGTGTCCGGCTCTGCAAATAAGGCTAAGGAAGATGTGCAGGATCTGATCGATACACTGACATTAGGCTTCGATGAGCTGCATGTATTTCAGGAGAACGATCCTAAGACACCTTCATCCGGAGGTGGTGGAAGCGGCGGAGGTGCGTCCTCCGGACTGGATCAGTTTGTTCAGGAATCCATTCCTGACTGGCTGAAGGACATGCTGAATTCTGAAGACTGGTATGATCTCGGTCTTCTGGTCGCTGACAAGCTCAACGGTGTTCTGAAGAATGTGGATGACTGGATCAACAACGTATTTAGACCACAGGGACTGTTATGGGCTAACAGGCTTGCAACATTCCTGAACGGGCTTGTGGACGGACTCGACTGGCCGCTGCTTGGTAAGACAATTGCAGACGGTCTGAACGCAGTTCTTGATATCGTAAATCACTTCCTTACAACGTTCGATTTTGAGAATCTCGGACACAAGCTGTATGACGGCTTCAACAAGATGATGGATACCATCGACTGGGATCTTCTGGGAACGACCTTGGCGAACCGCTGGAATGCTCTGATCGATCTGATTGCAGGATTCGTAGAGTTCTTCCCGGCCAGGGCTGAGGTATGGGGTATCGAGATAGGTACCGCAATCAGTCAGATGTTCAGGAAGATTCACTGGGACGGCATTGCTGATATCATATCCAACGGTCTGAATGGAATTACAAAGCTGTTTGAAGGCTTGAATGAATCCATCCGCTGGGAAGAGATCACCAGTAAGATCAACAACAGTCTGCAGAGTATTCTGAACAATACAGACTGGGAAGGCCTAGGGAAGAGCATTACCGAGTTTGCACTTCATGTTCTTGATCTGATCAAAAATCTGGACTGGGAAACTCTTGGCAATACTATCAGCGAAGCAATAAAGAGCATCGGATGGGGCGAAGTTTTTAGTGAATTGTGGGAGACTCTGAAGACGATAGCACACGATACAGTTATTCCTGTTCTCGAAACGTTCCTTACTGAGATCAATGACGAGGTCATCGCCAAGATCATTGAGAAGCATCCGATTATCGGAGCGATCCTGAGCGATGCATGTACGTCGCTTCTCAGTATACTGGGCGACTTCAGGACAGATCTGGACGAGAATAACGCAGGTATTGAAGAAGATACCGGTGTTAGGTTCGATGCTACCAGGGCAATCGTAGACGCTGAGCTCGGCAATGCGACGATCCTCGGTTCGTATCACTCTGACGCACTGTGGGCTAAACTCACTGGAAACAACAAGGCCATGAACGATGATACGAACACCAACTTCGGTGAGAACGGTATCTACGGATGGGTCAAGAAATACATGGAGTGGTCACGTACCGCTGTGGTAACGGAGACGACTACTGAAAACACTGAGTCGAAGAAGAACTGGTCTGAGATGGATAAAAACTCCGGAACGTTCTTCAGCAACGTCCTGGACGCGATCAAGAAAAACATCACCGAGTCCAAGACCTACGTGGTTGATGAAACCGGCGAGATGAACACGTACTCAGCATCTCAGTGGAAAGAGACCTCTGCCAACGCAACCAAGTACTGGACTGAAGTATATAACGCTATCTCTAAGAAGATTGAGGAAGCGAAGTCCGCAGTGCAGGCAGCGTGTGAAGCGATGACAGGATGGCTCAGCGGAATCCTTGGAGCGATCAGCAGCATACTTGGTAAAGCTGCCGAGCTTGGACAATGGGCTAACCAGGGAGCAAGCTATGATCCCGGTGCTGATCAGGCACAGTGGGGCGGCATGGCAGCCGGTGGCTTCCCTGAAGTCGGAGATATCTTCTATGCAAACGAGGCCGGTCCGGAGCTGATCGGTACGATCGGAGGAAGGCCTGCAGTCGCATCCAACAATGAGATCACAGGCATCGCTGATGCGGTCTATGAGACCGGCTCAGCTGAAGCTTCTCTGCTGGCACAGGCAGTCACACTGCTGGCTCAGATCGCCGAGAAGGAAGTGACAGTATCCATCGGCGATAGAGATGTCGCTGAGGCAAATAACAGAGGACAGGAGCTGATCGGCTCAGCCATCCTTATATAAATGATAGGAGGGGAATGACAGGACAACACAGTCACCAGTATTGACTATAACAAGAGC
>OCVV011202983.1_pt1 | contig 11427 bp, 13 predicted proteins | sample 1539721 | NCBI WGS metagenome assembly OCVV01 (sample SAMN02144230, study PRJEB22623) | gut metagenome | biome: sheep rumen | host: Ovis aries | place: New Zealand | reverse complement strand
CATCGCCCGTTCCGTTTACAGCCTGAAAAAGGGGGACAACGTGGTGCTGACCGGCGGCCAGATCAACGGCGCGCCCGGCAACACCAACACGATCAAGGTGGAAAGCGTATAATATCCTGTCGTTTCAGGCTTTTCACCTGTGCCTGACATCGTTTTTCCACATCCCGGTTTCAGGCTGTATCCGAATATTCTTTGGGCAATTATGGCCATTATTTGATTACGATCTGTTCCAGCAGCTTCCGATCCAATGAACATATGAAAAACATAAAAGAAGGAATCATGAACACAAATGAACCGGCCCATGTTGCGGAGCTGTTCTCACTGTTTTCGCTGAGCAGTAATGACAATGGAAACAGCCTCCGATTCGTGATTAATACGAGCGGTTCTTCAATCATATTCCAGCATTCTGCAAAGGAGATCAGCAGCAGGAGTATAATCGCCGGCCTGGCCATGGGGATGATAATCTCTTTGAGAAGGGCAAGCGTACTCGAGCCGTCAATCCTGGCAGCCTCGCATATTTCATCCGGAATCTGCTTCATAAGATAGCCGATCAAGCAGGGACCGAGACTGGAAAATGACAAAGGAAGGATTAGACTCCAGATCGTGTTGTTCGGTCTCAAAATCTGACAGATATGAAACACCGGGACAAGAATAATTTGCTGCGGCAAAAGTAATGCTGATAAATATGCAATCCAAAGCATTCCCTTGCCCCGGAATGGCACCTTTGCAAGAACATATGAGCATCGCCCGTTCCGTTTACAGCCTGAAAAAGGGGGACAACGTGGTGCTGACCGGCGGCCAGATCAACGGTGCGCCCGGCAACACCAACACAATCAAGGTGGAAAGCGCATATTCCACACTGTCTTCCCTTTACCGGATCACAACCTCCTCTCCTTCCGCCAGCTCCAGATCCCACTGAACAATCGCATAGTTCCCTTCAAGATCTGTTGACATACAGGGCGTGTAATAGGCGTTCCCGGTTCCGTGTTCGATCTTTTTCTGCCGGGCGATCCATTTGTTGTCCTGTTGGACCGCAACCCATACGGTATCATCCCCGGCAAGGGCGCCATTCGGGACCAGCGCGGGATACCGGGCGGACTGCATATGGATCGACCACTGGCTTCCCGCCTCCAGAACCGCCGGCGCCACCGGCACAAACTGAAGGGTCACGTCCGTTCCGTTCTTTGTCCCCTCCACTTTCGTCACATGGATTTTCTGCCCCTCCCCGGAAATGATCGGCGCTTCCATCCACGCCTCCTGGTTCTTGTTGATTCCCATGCCGTCATTGAATGTCATGGACACCCTGATCTGAACTTCCTCCCCCTGAGAAAGCAGTGTGAACTGATATGGGAATCCAAAGGACGCATTCAGGATCGTTCCCGTTCCGGGCGAACAGATCGCATAGTCCTTCTTTCGGATGCTTTCCCATTGGTTCAGCTCCTCTTCCGCCTGGGCCAGCTGGTATTCCAGTACGTCCAGCGACGTCCCGTTGAATATGCCCTCCGCGATCCGGTCATAATTCCGCTGCGCCCGCTCGTAATCCTCCTGCGCCTGCTTCTTTCTGCTTTCCGCCGTCGTCTTCTGAAGCCGCTCGTGCGTTTTTTGGGCGCTTTCCAGCTGCTTCTCCGCATTCTCATACGCCAGTTTGTACCCGTCCCGGAAGCCATCCAGCGCCGTCAGGGCATTGATATATTTCTGCCTTGCCTGAAAGTATACCCGATCCACCTCCTCCGGCGAAAGCGTAAACAGCACCTGCCCTTTCGTTACCGCCTCGCCGGAACGCACGGACTGGGATTCGGCTTTCAGGGCGGAGGAAAGAACGGCGGACGTTCCCGAATACGTTTTTCCGTAATCCAGGACCTCCACCTGATCCCGGTTCCAGATCATCTCAACCGTCCCGTCATGAATCGCTTCCACCTTAACGCGGGGATGAAGCCACCCGCGGATCGTCTGACTGAACACGATCAGGCAGGCCAGCATGATCGTCAGCACGATGGCCGCTTTCTGACTTTTCCTGATTCCCATTCTCATTGCACCCCCCTGAATTCCCAGTTTTCCCCGATGAGACGATCCGAGAAAAAGAGATACAGAATCAGAATCGGCATCATGGAGAACGCGCTGGCCGCAAAAAGCAGCCCGCTTTCCGCTCCGAACTCCTCATTCAGCATCACCGACAAAGGCATGAGTCCTGTGTTCCGGATCAGCGCCAGCGGCTGATCCACCATGCTCCACGCCCTGGAAAACGTCAAAACAAACGTCGCCGTCACCGCCGGAAGCACCTGCGGAAGCACCAGCCCCACCAGCATCCGCAGCGTACTTCCGCTCTCCAGCCGGAAGGCGGCGTACTGCTCCTGATCGATTCGCAGGATGAACTGCCGAAGCAGAAACACCCCAAAGGGTAAAAACAGATTGGGCAGGATCAGCGACCATACCGTGTCAAACAATCCCAGCGCCCGCACGGTCAGATAATTCGGCAGCAGCGAAACCTGATAGGGCATCAGCATCCCCAGCAGAATCAGAAAGAAGGCAAAGCCCCTGCCGGGAAATCTGACCCTCGCGAATACGTAGGCCGCGAAAAAGCATAGCACGGTGTTTCCGGCGGCGATGATCAGGCTCATTCGCAGGGAATCGTAAAAGCACTCCAGATACCGGCTTCCGAAGAAGAGCTTCAGGTACTGATTCACCGTCACCTGTTCCGGGCTGATCAGAAGGTGATCCGTATACGCCCGCTTCGCTTCCTCCGGGCTGGCCAGCGAGCCCGTCACCGTCAGAAAGATCGGGGTTATGCACACAATGGCGGATATGATCAGCAGGCTCGCCCGCAGCATCGCTTTCATATTTTTCATGGCAGTTCGATTTCCCACCTTCTTGAAAACCGAATCCCCGCCGTCAAAACCAAAAGGATCGGAACCACAAACATGATCCCTCCCGCGGAAATATACTGGTAATTCAGCTTCTGAAAATGATTGTTCATATAATGCTGCAGCTGATAAACCCCATCGCTGGGATAGGCTCCGTACAGCAGATATGCCTCCTGAAAAATCTGGAACGAATTGGCGCAGGCATAAGTCGTCATGAAGACGATGGTGGGCATCATTACGGGCACCACAATCCCAAAGAGGGTCCGGGCTTCGCCCGCGCCGTCCACTTTCGCCGCGTCCAGGAGTTCCCGCGGAAACGCAAACAGGGCGCCGCAAAAAACAGCCAGGTTGGCGCCCATATATTTCCAGAGATAAAACACATACAGACTCAGCCGCTCAATTCGGTACTGATCTTCCGAGAATGGCGCATAGCTGAACAGCATGCCATTGGCAAACAGCTGCCGGAAGACCGCCGCGACCGCTCCGGAGGGAAGCAGCAGCGGGAACAGGAAGATTCCCAGCCACAGCCCCGGCATGAAGGATTTCCAGATGCAGCAGGCGATCAGGAACGATAACCCCACATTGACGGGAACCGCAATCAGCGTAAACAGGAACGTGTTCCGATAGGCCAGCTGATAATAGGTATTCTGCCATACGGACGTGAAATTACTCAGTCCGGTAAACTGTGGATGGAAGGTGGAGCGGATCGTGGCCCAGTAAGGCAGAGAAAACAGCGGGATCACATAGAATAGCAGAAAGCCCAGCAGAAACGGAAGCAGCAGGAGCACATCCCTTCCCGGATGAATGAAATCCCTTCTTTTCAATTCTCTCGCCTCCCGGTGATCAGCGCGCCCGCGACGCCGAACCAGATGCACAGATTCCGAATCATCCGCGCGCTCCGCGCCGCTTCCGTCCAGGGATGCAGCGCATCCGCAGCGCCGAAGGTCGCCTGCCAGACGGCCCGGATACTCCCCGCAATCGCCTGTTCCGTCGGTTCTGACGGCAGCATCGTACTGTCCATTGTCAGCGGAAGGAGGGACCAGACCAGCATGCAGACGATGATCCCCGGCACGGCAACGCGCCAGAATTTCCACATTTTCCGGAATCGCAGCAGGCGAAGGCAGCAGCAGATCATTAAAATCAGGAGAGCGGTTCCCGCGAGCCGCAGATGCTCCTTCACCCCCGCCACCGCCTCCATGGACACCACGGTCATATCCGATGCTTCCAGCATCCTGCGCAATCCCGCTTTGGCGAAGGATATCTCCTGCCCCTCAGCCAGGCAGCATATATGGTCCGCCTGCTTCATGCCTGTCCGTTCCGGAATAAAGACGACCGGTACATCCTCCTGCCCGATCTTCAGACGGAAGGGGCTGATCCCGTAAACGCCATAGATCGTATACGTGCTGCCGTTCAGCCCGACTTCTTTTCCAATGACGTCCGCTGTTCCAAATAACTGCACGGCCGCGTTCCGGTCAACGACCGCAATCCGTTTTCCTTCGTCCCCGGCACTGATTCCCCGTCCGAAGAGCATCCGCTCAGGCGCCACGTCCCAATAATCTCCCCGGATCGCAAATACGCGCCTTTCCACCGCTCTTTTCCCGGACGAAATGGTTCCCTGCGTTTCCCGCCAGGATCCTGTCTTCCGAACCAGCGGGCTTTCCGCGATCAGTTCCGTCCCGGCGGCCATTTCTTCCAGTTGAATGAACACGGTATTCCCCTGATCGCTCCATAACGCAGAACACACGCACAGAATCATCGCGCAAATTCCCGTCAGCGCGATCCCGGCAATGCTCGTTCTTGTTCCAGCCATAGCGTGTTCCTTTTACTCCATCACCGCCTGACGGATGCGCTGATACAGCAGCCTGGCCACCTCATCCGCCGTGATCTGATCCTGAAAGAATTCTTTCAGCGCAGGGTAAAGAACGTTTCTCTTGATTTCCATGTAAGCCTGATGATTGTACAAAACTGTATCGGACGTCGCGAGCAGATTCAGGCGCTCCGCATACTTTTCCGGATCCGGCGCCAGTTCAGTGATCCGATACTGATTCAGACTGCTCGCATCGACGATTCGGATATTGGTATGATAGACGTCACTGTACTGCACCTCAGCGAACGCATCCTTCAGATAGGCCACCCGATGACGGGGTTCCTTCGCCCCCGCGCAGCCCTCCGGCCCGGAGCAATATTGCTGATATTCCTCCGTTCCCATCATTTGTAGGCATTCCCTTGCAAAGGCCAGGTTCGGCGCGTTTCTGAGCAGGCATAAGTATCCGACATTCGCGCAAAGATTCATCTGCTGCCCCTCCTCCGTCCGCGGAGGCGGAATCTGTCCGACCGGAACTCCCGAAGACAGGTAAGCGCCTGCGTAGGATCCATACGGCTCGAAAAGCACTGCGCTGAGCTCATTCATGATCGTTCCGTCCTCGTTATACCCACTGACAATCGCATCATCGTTGCTCAGCAGCTTTGTGGTTTCAAGGATCGAAACAAATGCGTCGGACAGAAAATAATCAGGTTCCTTCATATGAAGGTGAATCACCTCATTCATCCATCCACTCGCTATTTTGGGGAGAAAGCAATTGCCGCTTTCATCAAAATATGCTCCGACCTGCATCAGGCGGAGATTGGGAGCATTCGCATCGTTTCTCCTGCTTTCGAACGGCTGGAAATAATCCGTGATAAAGTCGCTCCAGGTCCATGTATCCGACGGCCTTTGAAAGCCCAGAATTCTGGCGACTTCCGGATCCATCTTCCACCGAAGCAGCGTGCAGCTGTGGAGCATTCCGGCAAAGCGGCCGTTCTTCATGCACAGATGTTCTGCCTGAGGCGCCAGCGTCTCCGGGTAACCGGACGGAAAGACATGCTCATCCAGGCCTTCAAACATGTCGAGATCCAGATATCTTTCCAGGCTGTAATCAGTCACGGTCATCAGATCCGGCACGTTTCCGGACAACATCTGCAGATTATCCGAGCTCATCGCATTCATCTGCAGATAGATGATCCGGCCGTCGGGATATTGATTCAGAAAGCAATATTCAAATCTCGCATCGGTTAGCGCGGGATTAGAAACCCCGATGATAAGGGTATGATCGCTGTTGTCCGCAGACTCTCCAAGAGAGACGCCCGCTGCAGAGAATAAAAGTCCAAACGCCGCAAGAAAGCTCAGAATCTTTTTCATCTTGTCGCCTCCCCATATCATTATAGTTGTCCTCAGGTGCAGCCCATGATCTCGCCAGGCGGCACCTAAGGACAAGAACACTGTTTCTCTAAAACATGAAATGATTATACACATGAAGGCCCTATCTTACAAGGCATTGACATTAATCTCTCCATGTGCCCGGTCCTGAAATAAAAATGTTCGTTTTATCAATGCAGGCTTTGAATATAAAGCGTCATACTCTGATTTGTATCGCTCGCATAAGTTGTGCTTCCATATACAGTAAAATTATTAGTGTTGCTTAGCTGTGATAAAGTTGTAACAAATGCATTGGTATAATAATAGGACCCAATCGTAAAATTAGAAGCAGATACCGTCCAAAGATATGAGCTTTGCATGGTCAGGTTCCCAATTACTGGATCGCTCATTGACGCAGATGTTGAAAATCGAGTTGGACTCGCTGAACTGTACAAGTAGGTCGCAGATGTTGGATTACCGCCAGTTGCATAAACAACGGAAAAATATGACCTTCCAATTGCGGTGTTTACAGTACAAACATGTGTTTCCCCATCTTCTTGGCAAAAAACGTTGATATTTCTGTATTGATACTTTGAACATGAATTTGTTTTTGTTTCCCCAAGCGCAAATACAGAAGTCATGCAGATTAACGAAATCGTCAGAATAAAGCAAACTATCTTTTTCATTTTCAATTTCTCCTGTTACTATATTTGTCCCTCATTCCTGGTAACCAGCCAGAGGCCTGGGGCATCTCGGGCCTTGATAATCCGGAGCATTTATCGGTATCATTACCCGGTCATTGTAATCACCACCTTTCCGTATTGGTTAGCCAGACCGCCCGTCACCGCCAGCCACAGCCTTTTTTGTTTTCTCCTTCAGTCAGGAATCCTCACAGAATTCTGAGCCGTTGCGGCGATCAGAAGCCAGCGCCACAATACTGTTGGATTAATCGGCCGGATATCAGGACACAACTTCAATGAATAACGTAATCTTTAAAACAGCAGCAACTACTACTCAGTTGAAATAATCTGTCATCTCTTCATCACTCAGCTTGAAGTATTCCTGCGTCTGCTGATATACGAAGGCCGGACGGTTGACGATCGTATAGTCTCTGCAGCGGCTCAACCAAAGTAGCCAGAACTCATAGGCTTCCTCCGGTTCTGTGGGCCAGTCCGGGATCATCACCTGGTCGTGCTGATGAGCCCAGCGATCAAAGTGCGCCTGCATTTCAGGCTGAATGTCATGCGCACACGCATCCAGTTCCGCCTGCATGACATCGACAGTCATGACGCGGAACAGAGCGCCGAGCTTTGTCAGGAACCGTTCCTGGTTCCGGGATATTACCTGGCGGAAATAAGGGTTTCCATTCAGCATATCATACGTATTGTACGATGCGTTGTACAATCCCATGTCCATACCGGAAACAACGCAGTGCCACACGTCATCGTCTCCAGCATAGCACCAGCACAGACGTATTTCACCATCGCCGAAGAAAACCTTGACGGCGAGCCAATCCAGTAGGCTGTCCTCGTCGATAATCTGATCCGCCGCCGGCAGCTTATCCTGGTAACATGCACCAAGTGTCAACATATGGTACTGCCCCCAGTATTGCCCATTTAGGTAAAGTCGAACCGGAACGGTAACCATAACTTCAATATCGGTGTATTTCTGAACCAGCCTCGTGATTGTCCAGTCGGCTATCCGGGTAAACGAAGCATCTACGGATGCGTTAAGCAGGATGCAGGATGTCTGATCTGTGAAGGTGATTACGAGACCCTTTTGAGGAAGAAACATTCCCCTCTTGTCCAGCGAAACCATAGCGTTTGCCGTCTCCTGCATATCCGGAAGAAGAACAGTACAGGGTACGCTGGTGCCAAACAATCTGAAGGATGTCGTATTTCGCGAAGGCCCGACTTTTGTCAAGTCAGCCTGATCGCCATCTGCCAGGATGCCCGAATTTGTATCCCACAGCAAGGCTGGTTCCACCTCGATGGTAACGGTAAGGATCGAAGTCTCTTCCGATTCACCTAAGGTTAGAAGAGGTATCAATACACTAAATGCTAAAAGCAGAGCAAGCGCTTTCTTCATAGCTCGTTTTTCCTCCTGTTCCGCGAATTCAGATTGGCTCCTCAGAACTGTCGGCGGGGACAAGATGACACTGAATTTCCGAACCCGGTGTTTCAACATATGTTCGTTTTATCTCGCCGCAATAGATGCATTGGTAGATAAAGTATGTGCCATAAAAAAACCTCTCGTGATTGTGCGGATATGCTCCGTTGGGACATGATGGCACTGGGAAAACACGCAGATATGAACCCATGTCTTCTTCGTCAACCAGTTCCCATGTATGCTCGTATTGACACTTTTCATACCTGAATTCTGTTGTAGAGAACGTTGGTATCAACAGTATAATTACCATAAACCATAGTACAGTTTTCTTCATAACGATTTCTCCTTGTGATATCGAATATAAATCGAACGTATTGTGGTGCGTGCAATAACGGTTTAATCAATTTGTATAATAATCATTCCGTTTCTCTGGTTCGTCTTTGGGTTGAGGTTTGTCCGGAAACAATTCATCTGTAGCAATGTTCATTTTTTTGATATTTGCATTGAATTGAACGTCTTTGCTACTGTCCACAAAGTGGAGACGTCGTGCTGTGCATAACCAAAGCCTGTGTCCGTTTTCCGGGTCTCAGTTTATCATTACCCATCACCACCTTTCCGTATTGGTTACCCAGACCGCCCGTCACCGCCAGCCGCAGCCATTTTTTGTTTTCTCCTTCAGTCATGAATCCTCACAGAATTCTGAGCCGTTGTGGCGATCAGAAGCCAGCACCACAAAACCGTTGGATTAATCGGCCTGATATCAGGACACAACTTCAATGAATAACATAACAATATCCTGACAAATCTACACTTTCTCTTCCAAGCTCAATAAGCCCATCAACAAGAAGGTAATACGCCAATTCGCCTCTAGCAGTTGCATAAATATCTTTTCCTGACGATGTTACTTCAGAATGAGCACTTACTTGATGCCAGGCAATACCTAATGTGAATCCCGTAAAGCTTGTATATGCACTATGATATGTTATGTGTCCTGAACTGCTATCACCAGAAGTTGTGTATTCCACCCAAAGTCCGACTGTGTTCATATAATTATATGTTATGGACGCAACTAGAGCATTTCCGTGAGTAGCTCTAGAATTAAAATCAATAGTTGGATTATATTGAACGGGCTGGTTATTGGCAGCTCTGATACCCTGGATAAAAGCTGTTGCTTCATTTTGATTTGAAAATGTCGGTAAATCTGCGATAGTAATTAGTGAGCCATCAGACAGTCTAATAAACTCAGCCTCACCTACTGGAATTGATATTGTTTTTCCTAAAGGAGCCTCTGGAGCAATTAGTATTTTGTTAGATTGTTTAGACTCTGCAGATCCCATGAGGAATACGCAACACATAACAATCAACATCAAAAAACTGATTATACGTTTCATACTGTATGTCTCCTTTCAGCAAAACTGTATGCTTGTCTATATGTGCAGTACCAGTTTACTCAATTTGTATAATAATCACTCCTTTTCTCTGGTTCGTTTTTTGATTGAGGATTGACTGGAAAACAAATCATCTGTAGCAATGTTCAGTATTTTTGATATTGCAATTAAATTGGACATACTTGGTTCCGCATTTCCACTTTCCCATTTTGATACAGCCTGACGACTGACACCAACTTGTTCCGCTAAATACTCCTGCGTCATTTTCATCTCGATGCGCTTTCCTTTCAGTAATTCCCCAAGAGACTTACTCTTAATACTGTTTATTGTTTGGGGTTTATCTTTTAAGTACTTAATGGCACAATGGATTGCCAGGCCCAAAAGTATTACAAGCAAAGCAAGAAGACCGATGTTGAAAAATAAGTTTATGAGTTGCGTTCCTGAAAAAACGAATCTTTTCATTTTGATCCTCCCCACTTATTTTTTGCCCATTTTTGAATTTGCTTCAGTGTTCCGTCTAGCTGAAGAATATCACGTATTCTTGGCAGAATCAAGCAACCCTGTATCAACTATTGGTTGCATTAGGAAAATATTCGATTCCTTTAATCGAAGATATCGATTGTCCATCCATCGCTGTTTCTTCCTTGGACGATCAGCAGCACGCCTATGTACAAGGCAATAACAGGCATCGAAAAAGCAGAGAAGCAAATGTGCTGCGCTTGATCGGCGTGTCATGGTCATCCTTGCGGCGGGCGTGGCTGTTGATTCTCCTTCCCATGTGCTGTCTGACAACTTTTATTGGTGCTTTGCTGACAGAATCCTTTTCCAGCCCTATGGATGCATTCCTTGTTCTCCAGGACGAGCCTTGCCTGAGACTTCTCCCGGTTCTGGCTGTACTTCTTGTAACACTTATCGTCAATCTGATCTCCTTTGCAGTCTGGAGAAAGAGACATTCGATGGAGGAAAACAGAGTATGCTGACGCTGAAGAATATTCATAAAACATACCAAACGTCAAAAAACACGGCCCTGCCACGCGCTGAATGGCATCTCTTGCAGCTTTGCCCCGGGTATCAGCTATGCAGTGATCGGCCCTTCCGGTTCTGGAAAAAGCACACTGCTCAAGGTGATTGCTGGACTGATATCTCCGGACACCGGTGAATGTCTCTTCCAGGGAAAGGATATCACCCACTTGCCTGATCGCTCGATTAGTGCCCTGAGGAACCACCAGATCGGCATGGTCGTCCAGGATTTTGCATTGCTGGAAAATGAGACTGTACTAAGGAACTGCATGCTTCCCGCTTTGCTGGCAGGCACCTCTCGAAAAAAGGCGAAAGAGGAAGCCATATCACTGCTGGAGCGGTTTGGGATTGTGAAATACATTGACAAAAACACAAACCTTTTGTCCGGCGGGGAGAGGCAACGTGTTGCCATCGCGCGGGCGCTGATCAACAAGCCTGTTCTTTTGCTGGCGGATGAGCCCACTGGTGCACTTGATTCCAAAAACGCCAGTCTTGTCATGGACCAGCTACTGTCCGTCTGTCAATCAAATACAACCCTCATTGTCGCTACGCATGACATGGGCTTTGCGAACATGTGCTCAGAGCGCATCAGAATCTGCGATGGGATGATTGTTGAATCATAAGCCTATTTCCCCTATCGTCAGTCTGAGACAAATTATATTCCTTTGTTTTAGGAAAACACTGGTTTATCAACATTTCGAGCAGTAAAACGTTATGAACCAGACCGTTTATTGGCTTCAAATATTTCATTGTTTCAAAAGGATTTGCTGTATTTTGAAATCGGTTGTCACATTAACCCGTAGAAAACTTTCTCTTTTCCGTATCGGTTGGCCCGGCTGCCCGTCACCACCAGACGCAGCCGGTTTTCTCCTTC
>OCVV011197094.1_pt1 | contig 11427 bp, 8 predicted proteins | sample 1539721 | NCBI WGS metagenome assembly OCVV01 (sample SAMN02144230, study PRJEB22623) | gut metagenome | biome: sheep rumen | host: Ovis aries | place: New Zealand | reverse complement strand
GGAAAGCTCCGCCTCGATCCATCCGGACATCATGTTCATCGACGAAGGGTTCGGATCGCTGGATGACCATGCCAGGGACCAGGCAGTGCGTGTTCTCAAGGAGATGGACGGCGGAACGAAGCTGATCGGCATCATTTCGCATGTGACAGAACTGAGACAGGAGATCGAGGATCAGCTGCAGGTGCTGAAGGATGACAATGGAAGTCATGTGAGGTGGAGAATCAGCTGAGCGTATGGATCCGTGGCTTATTCAGCGTGCAGTGCGATATATTGCATGGCTGTTTCCTGTATTCGTGGCTTGACTTATATAGAATCTTGTTGTAGGATTTTTACAAAAGTAAGTTTAAGCTAACATTTTTACAGGAGATGAGCAGGAATTCGTATGGCAGCAAAAACTGATAAGACAAGCATAGAAAAAGAAAAGAGAAAGACACTGAGAGATCTGGAGATCGGCGAAACCGGGCGGATCACCAGAGTTGGAGGTGAAGGTGCGCTTCGGCAGCATTTTCTGGATATGGGACTGATTCCGGATGCAGAGGTCACGCTGGTGAAGTACGCGCCGATGGGCGATCCTATGGAGGTGAAGATTCACGGGTATGAGCTGACAATCCGGCTTTCGGATGCAGAGCAGATCGATCTGGTACCGGTGAATCGCGCGGTATCCGCGGATGACGAGGCGAAGAGAAGACGGGAAGAGCAGCGCAGATATGAGCACCCGGGACTCGGAGAGGGAGGCAAGTACCATGTGAAGGCCGGAGAGCATCCGCTCCCGGCTGACAGAACCCTGACCTTTGCGCTGGCCGGAAATCAGAACTGCGGCAAGACAACATTGTTCAATCAGCTGACCGGGGCGAACCAGCACGTGGGGAATTTTCCCGGGGTTACAGTGGACCAGAAGAGCGGGCCAATCCGGAATCATCCGAACACGAGTGTCACAGATCTTCCCGGGATCTATTCCCTTTCGCCCTATACAAGCGAAGAGATCGTTTCCCGGCAGTTTATTCTGAATGAGCATCCCACAGGTATCATCAACATCGTAGATGCTACGAACATCGAGCGGAATCTGTATCTCACGATGCAGCTGATGGAGCTCGATGTTCCGATGGTTCTTGCCTTGAATATGATGGATGAGGTACAGGGAAACGGCGGCTCCATCCATATCAACAAGATGGAGGAGATGCTTGGAATTCCGGTTGTGCCGATCTCTGCCGCGAAGAATGAGGGTATTGAGGAGCTGATCGAGCATGCATTGCATGTGGCAAAATATCAGGAGCGGCCCGGAAGGCAGGACTTCTGCAGTGAGGACGAGGACGGCGGAGCGGTACACAGATGCATCCACGGAATCATGCATCTGATCGAGGACCATGCGGAGGCAGCCGGTATACCGATGCGGTTCGCGGCAACGAAGCTGGTGGAAGGAGATCAGAGAATTGAGAATGCCCTGAAGCTGGAGCAGAATGAAAAGGAGATGATCGAGCACATCATCATTCAGATGGAAAAGGAAAGGGGACTGGACCGCAAGGCGGCGATCGCCGATATGCGGTTTGATTTCATCCGGCATCTGGTAGATGAGACAGTAGTTAAGCCAAGAGAGAGCAAAGAGCGGCTCAGAAGTCAGAAGATTGACCGGATCCTGACGGGAAAGTACACAGCGATACCGGCATTTGTCGGTATAATGGCATTGATTTTCTGGCTTACATTCAATGTGATCGGAGCGTTTCTTCAGGATGCCATGGCAAGGGGAATAGACGCCCTGACTGTAGTGGTTGATCATGCGATGACCGCGGCCCATGTCAACGAGGTCGTTCATTCCCTTGTCATTGACGGTATTTTCACGGGTGTCGGAAGTGTGCTGAGCTTTCTTCCTATTATTGTGACATTATTCTTTTTCCTGTCTCTTCTGGAGGATACGGGATATATGGCACGGATTGCCTTTGTCATGGATAAGCTGCTGCGGAAGCTGGGACTTTCAGGCCGAAGCATTGTTCCGATGCTGATCGGATTCGGCTGTACGGTGCCTGGTGTCATGGCGAGCCGTACGCTTCCGTCAGACCGTGACCGGAAGATGACCATTATGCTCACACCGTTCATGAGCTGTACGGCAAAGCTCCCGATCTACGGATTCTTTACCGCGGCATTTTTCCCGGGCAGAGGCGGGCTGATTATGGTCGGACTGTATTTTCTGGGAGTCCTTACCGGTATTCTTGTCGCACTGCTTTCAAAGGGCACGCTGTTCCGGGGAGAACCGGTTCCTTTTGTCATGGAACTTCCGAATTACCGGATGCCCGGCGCAAAGAGCGTTCTGCAGCTTCTCTGGGAGAAGGCAAAGGATTTCCTGCAGAGAGCATTTTCCATTATCTTTATCGCAAGCATCGTGATATGGTTCCTTCAGACCTTTACCCCGCAGTTTCAGGTTGCGGCGGATTCATCCAGGAGTATCCTCGCGATTATTGCCGGAGGAATTGCACCGATTTTTGCACCGCTCGGATTCGGCGACTGGAGAATTTCCACGGCGCTTATTTCCGGTTTCCTCGCAAAGGAGAGCGTGGTTTCGACGCTGAATGTGCTGTTTGGCAGTACGGCAGCTCTGCTTAAGACGCTTACACCGCTGGCGGCTGCGTCGCTTTTGGTGTTCTGCCTTCTGTACACACCCTGTGTTGCGGCTATCACATCGGTTCGCAGGGAACTCGGAGGGAAATGGGCTGTTGGAATGGTGATTTTCCAGTGTGTCATTGCCTGGCTGATGGCGCTCCTGATTCACGGAATCGGTGTGCTGGCCGGGATTGGCTGAATTGCGATAAACACGGCGTTCTTTTGACCTTGCCGGAACAGCGGCTTCTGAACAAATTGTGAAATGGAACCGGTCGGCTTGACTTTTTTTCGCAGGATGCTATATTATTATTTAACACGAATAGATAGCGTACAATTTATTCCGCGTTTAATACGAGGAATTTCCAGAAGAAGAGGAGCAGACTTTGGATAATAAGCAGAAGAGATTAGAAAGATTAAGAGTTCTCGGAGGAATAGCGGGAGCGGTTGGTATAGGCCTGATTGTTCTTGGATTTCGTGAGGCGGGAGTCAGTACTGTAAGATACATCGGATTTCAGTTAATCGGTGCGGTTCTCCTGTTGCTGGGAATTACGCCGGCGATTCTTTACCGTCAGCAATACGGGGAGAGCAGCGCTGCGGAGCAGAATTCTTATTCTTCCGGAGCAGAGCAGGTGCAGGAGGATACGAGCTGGATTCCTGTCGGGGGCTGGATCTTTGCGGATGTGATCGGAATCACGAGAAACCTTCGTGCAGATGCCTCTTCCGGGGTTGAGTACTATGTGATCTGCAGATATCGCGATTTCAAGGAACATGTAGAGCACACCTTCACAAGCCGTTCCATGAAGGAATATCCCGGAAAGGAGATCATTGGCAAGCGTGTAAAGGTCTTCTTTCATTCCAAGGATCCGGGAGATTATACCGTGGATTTGAATACCATTGAATGAGAATGAATCACATAAATGAATGACAGATTATTTTGAGATGCCGCCGGACCCGTGAGGGTCCGGCGGCATCTATTGTCTGTAGGCTTTTCCGTTATCCTTGTCACAGAAATGTCCCGCAAGAATTTGTGTATGAACTACAGGAGGGAATAAAGGGCAGCTTTTTTCACAAGACGTTCATATGACCGTTAATGATGAGGTAAGAGATGATCATTACCGGCGGTTGGAATTAATCGGAATTATCTCCGTTCATAATAGCAGCGTAACGCAGAAGCTGCTTCATAGAATTTATTCCGAGCTTGCTGTAGATATTGCGGTTATGGTAGCGGAGGGTGCTTTCCTTGATGTTGTTTTCCTCCATAATCTCTTTGGTTCCCTTTCCGGACAGATAGAGGAGGAAAATTTTCTTTTCGGTCCGTGTTAAGGTGTTCAGTCCGTTCAGAAACAGCTGATAGCTTTCCGGATCCACTTCTTTTTTACGTGCGTACACCAGGCGGGAGAGTTCCCGCTTGGCGTCATCATATTCCCTGTTCACACGACTGAGCTCTTTGCGGGCGTTTTCTATTTCATTTTCCAACGCGGATGTTTCCGCTTTCCTGTCATTTTCTATTTCCGAGAACAGAGTAAATAGCTCAGCGATTTCGGGAATCATTTCAGCTGTGTCTGTTTGCTCTCTGTTCTTCAGCTGGTCGAGGTTTTTCAGAATCGGATTCAAAAAGCGCCGGCTGAAATAACGGCAGCAGAGCAGAGAGAGACAAAGGAGGACGGCGAAGATCAGAAGGACCTCGGCGTCTTCACGGAAAGCCATCTGCTGATAATCACGAAGCGGAATGAGGATATAAGCGCGGAACCACTCATTGAGCCCGGCAAGCTTTACCTTCTCTGTGATTCCAAGATAGGAAGTAACGCGGTCCGTACAGAGTACCTGCTTTTCGGAGAGCTTTTTGGTGACGGTCAGCGTACCGGCAGGGGCAAGGTAGTATCCGTCGGTGGTTCCGCAGGACATAGAATTTGCTGGATCAATCTTCAGAGTGCCGGAGTTCTGTCCTTCCGGAGCATTGTGAATATCTGCAAGAATGCAGGTGAGATGACTCAGGGTAGTGGGCTGGGCTATTTTCTGTCGAAAAAAGCTGTCATTCACCTCAAAGCCGCAGACGCCGATAAAAGTTCCGTCAGGAGAGAAAAGCGGAAACAGCAGGAGCAGTACCTTATCCGAGGTTCCGGGCAGGACAAAAATATCACTGAAGCTGCAGGTGTCCGGCTGCGCGCTGCTTTTCCAGGTGTCATACCCTGGAAGGTTCTGTGTGTGAAATTCCAGGGTCCATTTCCGATGTGGCATGACATTGTTTTTCTTGCCGATTTCCGTGATTCCGCGATAGAGAAGAAGCTCAGAATCGGAGTCGGGAGAGCTTTTGCGTATATACAGGCCTGACCTTGAGCAATCCGCTTCGGTCAGGCTTGTATTGACGGTAGCGTCAAGCAGCAGAAATGCGCCGGAACTGCCCGTCTGAAGAAGGCTGTCTCTTATCGTATCGAATACAGATTCCTGGAGTGCTCTCAGATGTGCTTCGGAGTCGTTGATTTCTGAAAAAGAGATATGCTTTCCGTTCAGGTAGTTCCGAATTTCGTCTGTAACAGAAAGCGACATTTGAAGCCCAGTTGCCTCCAGTGTCTCAAACTCGGAGGAGATATCCTGTGAAAAGACCGTCATCTGCATTTGCAGGGAAGAACGAAAAGTGTTCCTTTGCCTCAGCGCGGTAACGATGACGGACAGTCCGATCAGGAACGCAGCCATCAGAAGTACGGCGAGAAGAAACATATACTGGAAGAGCTTATAGCGCAAGCTGTTCCTTTTTCTGGTCAGTTCGCTGCTTTCGCCTGGTTTACGATGTAAAAAAGAGAAAAATGTCATCTTCACAGACATCTCCTTTCAGTTTTCCGGAGACCCCAGGCAGGAACAGAACTGCTCCCAGGTTTCAAGCTCAAGGGTGTCCGGATCCTCGCCGTCGAGATAACGTTTGTTCAGGGAAGACTGCATAGAACGAAGCGTGTCATAAAGATGGTTGGTTTTTTCGATAAACCCGCTGTCCGAAGGGAGCGGAGTAAAATGGCAGGTGTTCTTCACGACCCGGATGGCGTTGTATACAGAACGATAGGAGGGGCTCTGAAAGCGGTAGCTGTCGATTGCCTGGAAAGCTTCTTCTGTTACCGGAAAATAGCCCGTCTTCGCCGCAAAATCCAGATTCCGTTCGCTCTCTGTCAGCCAGTGAACAAAAACGGAGGCGGCTTCCGCCTTCAGGCTGTCTGTCTTGAGGGCACAGATTCCGCAGCCGGTCTGTGGAGCCAGTGGAGCGGAGGCGACTTCCGGCCGGTCCGATACGGGAAGAGGAAGCACCTTCAGATTCATGGGCTCGGTTGTGTTGTCAGAATAGGTAACAATGTCATTAAAGTACAGAATGGCTGCGCTGGAACCGGTACCGGCAGGAACCTCGCCGGTCATCATCTGTGTATTGGCGTAAAGATCAGAGACGATGATGTCCCCTCTGATCAGTGCATCCGCAAACAGCTTCCAGGAACTCCGCAGCACCGGATCGGAGCAGTTGTAACAGCCGTTCTTTATGATCTGCGTTCCTCCCATTTCGCGTGCGCTGAGATCTACATTCTGCACCAGGTAATCAAAAGCGCAGAAGGGCTTTCCCTTCGACCATTCCCTGTATTTCGCTGCCGTGCGGAAAAAGCCGTCCCAGGTTCGGAGGCTGCTGTAGGTGATGCCGGTATCCTCCTGAAATCGCTCAAACTCCGTTCCATTTACATAAAGAAGACGGGTGGATTTACAGACAGGGAAGACACAGAGGCGGTTCTGCAGGATTCCTTCGTCCACAAAAGCATCCACATAGGAATCCAGCTCGTCCTGTGAAAAAAATTCCGACCAGTCAACCAGATTCTCCGGCCCCAGAAGAGAAGCCGTTCCGGGGTAGCACAGAAACAGGTCGGGCATGGTGCCGGCACCAGGCTTTCCCTCCTGCGCTGCCAGAAGCTGTTCTCCGATCTCGGAAGCATTGGACATCCGGGTCACGTTAATGACAATCCCTTTTTTCATACCGATGGTTTCATTAAATTGCTGCACCAGAAGATTCATCGGAGAGTCTACCTGTTCTCCGTACACATGCCAGAAGGTGAGCGTTACCGGGTCAGATGGATTCAGGCGGCTGCCTCCCGAGCAGGCGGATAGGAGCGGCTGACTGATCAACAGCAGCATGGTGAGGAGTAAAGATAAAACGGAGTGCTTTTTCATACGCATATACCTGTGAATCAATACAGAAGGCTGAATAGTTACCATTTTTTTTATATTTCCCATCAAAACGGGGGAAACAGATGGGGACAAATCTGCTGATATCAGTATATTTAAATCATAAAACGGAAGCGCGCATACGACTGATTAAAGATTCTGAATCTATTATACACGAGGAATGAAAAATGTGGAAGGAGGTATTGCAATGAAACGGACGAGGAAATATTTACAAAATGGTTGTGCCATCCTGATGGCTGGTATTCTGATTCTCTCGACAATGATTTTTGCCGGCTGCGGCGGAAAAAATATGAAGGGAAGCAAATATCTGGGGAAGTGGAATGCTGTCTCAGCCGAAATGTCGGGGATGGAATTTGCCGTGTCGGATTTCATGGATGAATTTTCTTTCGTATTTAAAGAAGATGGGACCTGCGAGGCACATATCGATGATGAAGTAGAGAAAGGAAAGTGGGAGGAGACAGAGACCGGGATAATAATTAAAGACTCCACGGACACGATGGACTTAACCGATAAGGATGGAGACCTGTATATTGAATATGAGGGAGTCAGCTTTCATTTTGAAAAAGAGGGGAGTGAAGGCGTCAGCTCAGGCTCATCGTCAAAACCGGCAAGCGAAATAGTAACGGAGAGCACCTCTTCTCAAAGTGTGACCGCAGCAGACAGCACTTCTGCCGGTGTGTCAGGGCCGCAATCAGAGGCAGACGGCAGCCGGGATACAAGCGGTACACATCTGGAAATGAAGCTCTGGGATATCTATTATCCGGAAGGGTGGACAGAGAACGAAGATTACAAGGGAGACAGCGAGACCAGCAGCTATGGACGGCTGGATTATAAGCAGGGGGATACTGTTCTGGCGGCTGTGAATATTTCTGCGACAGTAGAAGACTGCAACGATTATCGGGATTTTCTCCATACGTCCGGTATTGACGCACACGCGCTGGCAGTCGATAAGACCGTGGAGCAGAAGAGCATCGGCGGGGTTCCCTGTGTTTTCTCTGAAACAACGAGCTGGGGCGAACCGGTTCTGACCTATATGGGGAGAGATGTTGGTTCAGGAACTACGGTAAAGGTAAGTATAACCGGTGAATATTCCGATCCTGCGGTGGAGAAGCTGATAAGCAACCTGGCATTTCATCTGAAGGATACCGGAAATGAGGATTATCCCTGGCCGTGGGAGGGAGAGGCCTTCACTACGGATCATGAGCATTCCAAGATGATCGCGGATACTACGATAACCTCTGTATGGGTTCCGGTTGAGGAACCGCTTCTGGCGCATGATATTTTCAGCGGAAGAATGGCTGCGGTTGGTGACAGAGTGTTTATATTACTGGATAATGTTTTGTATGAATACACACTGGGAGACTCACTGACACTGAAGAATACCATGAAGCTGGAGGATGATTATGAAGAACTTTCCGCAGACCAGAACGGAAATCTGTACCTGACAGGCTTTATGTCTCCGATGCTTACGGTAAAAGATGGTCAGATCATTGCGGCAAACGACGATATTGACAAGGCGGTTATACACAGCAGCGGAACCTGGGGTCTTTCCTGGTTTTTCGGGTCAGAACCGGAGAAAGTAGTCTTTGACGGAAGTAAGGCCTCGAAAGAAGCATGGTCCGGTTTTTCCAACGAGAGTATCAATACTGTGAGCCTGAGTGAAAACCACATCTTCATCGCAGGCGAGGATCCGGATACGCAGAATGAAGCCATCTGGGTTTTGGACACCGAAGGAAATCAACAGATGGAGCTTGGAAACCAGGAATTTGGAGGAGAACAGTCTCTGGGCAGTATTACAGATATCCAGGAGACGGAAAAAGGATTTATCGGTCTGGATGGAAATATGCGGAACCTGTTATTCTGGAAGAGCGACGGCAGTTTCCTGGGATCAGCGGAGGACAGTGAACTTTTCGGAACTAACTATCCCTGGATCAGTACAGCTGCAAGACTGTCAGACGGCACCGTGCTTGTAGGTATGACGGAGGACAGAGCGGACAATTCCGCGACAGAGTTTATCGTTTACAGAGTCAGCGGATTCTGAGAAAGGAGAGATTTATGAGGTATGAAATAAAAGGCGGAAGTCTTCCTGTGGTGGAGTGTTATCTTCAGGCCGGAGAGTCTATGATGACGGAGAGCGGAAGCATGAGCTGGATGAGTCCGAATATGAAAATGGAAACGACTTCCGGCGGGGGGCTCAAGAAAATGTTTGGAAGAATGTTTTCTGGTGAGAATATTTTTCAGAATCGTTATACGGCGCAAAATGGAGAGGGTATGATTGCCTTTGCGTCCAGCTTTCCAGGATCTATCAATGCAATTGAGATTTCACCGGGTAAAAGCGTAATCGTGCAGAAAAAGGCATATCTTGCCGCACAGGAAAGTGTGGAGCTGTCTATGTACTTCCAGAAAAGCCTTGGCAAAGGTCTCTTTGGGGGAGAAGGTTTTGTCATGCAGAAGCTTTCCGGACAGGGAACCGCATTTATTGAGATCGACGGTTTCGGCTGTGAATACATCCTGCAGGAAGGACAGGAAATGATTGTAGACACCGGTTATCTTGCAGCCATGGATGAAAGCTGCAGTATGGAAGTGGTGACGGTACCCGGTGTGAAAAATATGCTGCTGGGAGGAGAGGGCGTTTTTAATACGGTAGTCCGCGGTCCGGGCAAAATTATCCTTCAGACCATGCCCATTTCCAATGTCGCAGCACTGCTGGCACCGTATTTTGATAAAAAGTCGTGACAACGAGATAAAACGCGACATTTCGCGGTGTCCGCATAGAGGAAATGCCCTGTCCGGAATCGTTAGACGAAGCGATTCCGGACAGGGCATTAAAAATTATCTCTTTATATCAATGCGCTTTGTATTCAGGCGCTTCGTATCCATGCGGTTCACATCAATGCGCATCATGGTATTGATCGGCATAGCTATGTTCTGTATGTCTATAACCTGAGCAGACTTTTTCGGAGCAGATCAAAGATCCCTTGCTATCTCGTTAAGGATTTTCCTGTCGCAGTGAAACGGGGCGAGTGCCATTTTGGATTCCTGGAGCTCATCGACGGCACGGGAGAGAACCTCATCGCTTACGGTGAGCTGCTCACTTACTTCAGAATAAAATTCGCGCCAGTCGTCCAGGTCCTTGAATCCGGCGAGGGAGAGAGCCTTATCTCGGAGATCCTTATCTGCGTGAGACAGATAGCCGGCTTCGAAATATCCACATGCCTGTCCGTGAGGGATACCGGCGTTTAAGGTGAGCGCATAGGAAAGACCGTGAGGAATCGTGGTCCCGACCTGGGCGATCGACATTCCTCCCAGGACAGATGCGGTCATTAGGTTCGAAAAATCCCTGTCGGACGCCCGGACCATTCCGGAGAGAATATCTCTGTTCAATGACCATGCCTTCAGGCCGGCTTCCGCCGTCATGTTGCTGTAGGTGTCAGAGTGTGCGTTGATCAGGCTCTCCCACAGATGAGCCAGCGCGTCGACAGCGGTATTTCTCAGTACGGATAGAGGAAGTGATTTGAGATATCCCGGATCAGCAAGGCCAAGCGACGGAAAAATCTTGTATGGAATGGAGCCTTTGGTATTGGTCTTATGGTTCGTAAGGACAGATACTGCCGTGACCTCTGAGCCGGTTCCGCATGTGGTGGGAACTTCAATGACGGGAATGGTATCGACAGGGTTTCCTTTTTCGTAGAGATAGTCGATTCCCTTGTCGTGGTTTTTGATCATCAGCGCTGCGGCCTTTGCCGCGTCAAGCGAGGAGCCGCCGCCGATGCCGATACAGAGGTCGGCGCCGAAATCCACGGCCTGATCCCGGATTTTCATCACGGTATCGGTCGAAGGATTCTGTTCAACACCATCAAAAAGTGTGAAGGGAATTCCGGAATCATCGAGAACACCTTCAACATCTGAGAGCGATCCGTTCTTCTTGGAAGAGCTTCCGCCGGTAACGAGGACAGCCCTGCTGCCCAGTGAGGATATTTCTGACGCGTGATTTTTTACGCAATTCACTTCCTGATAAAGCTTTACGGGCATATAAAATTTCATGGAAAACACCTCTTTCTTTAAGAAAAACAATCCGTAATATTGACATGAATATCAGAGAGAAAGGTCATGACTGTCACCTTTTTCGTTAGAAGATTTTAGCAGTTTTCGTGCATGTTCTTCCTCATCGGCGGTAACGGCGAGATGATAGAGCATCTCGTTTCGCGGCCGGACTGCCGGCTTTATCCCGCTCCAGTCCGCGGGCCGCATCTGTGCGCCGCACCCTCCGACGGGCATGGGTTCGGAAGCCCAGGTCTTTATGCGCAGCCCGGCATTTTTTAAACGATCCTCGGCTTTGTTAATCTCATCCTTATTTCTTGAATCTAGTATGGTTATCCACCTTCGGAACTTAAACATGGTATGTTCTCCTCTATTTATTCTATTATACGTTGCAGGGGAGGATGCAACAAGAATAAATTGACAAGTCAAGAATCAAGAATGAAGAAACATTACATCAACTGTAAGTGGTATATGAGGCGGACCATCATTACAATAGTCTTATGAAAGGATGGTGGTGACCATTATGAGTAATATTTTACAGGTGGACCGTCTGAAAAAGACATATGGAAAAGGAGACAGCAGGAC
>OCVV010746321.1_pt1 | contig 11428 bp, 9 predicted proteins | sample 1539721 | NCBI WGS metagenome assembly OCVV01 (sample SAMN02144230, study PRJEB22623) | gut metagenome | biome: sheep rumen | host: Ovis aries | place: New Zealand | reverse complement strand
AAGAAAAATTAAGTCTATAAAATAAAAGGGGAATTCTAATATGCATTATATACAAGAATTAGCAAGAATTGATAATTTAGAAGGACTTGAAAAGTTAGAAAACAACTTACAAAATAAAGGAAAAATGATTCAAAAAGCTTTAAACTCTGAAGTACCAAATACTAATATGTTAGAAATGGCAGAAAAACAAATAATTGAAATTTTAGAAAAAGAAAATAGTTTAGATTTAGAAGAGCCTTTAAAAAGTTCTATAAATAAAAGATTTGAAGAATACAAATCTTTTGATGGAGATTTTCCAAGCAAGTATTTTGAAATGTTAAATATTTATGATGAAATAGAAATAAATTTAGATGAAGATAAATTTTTAGACAAAAACGCAATAGACATCAAAAATATAGAATTTGAAGGAATAGCTATTACAGAAGATTCTTTTAACAATCTAAAAGAGGAAATTTCTAAAAACGGAATTATTTTACAAAACAGAATAAAAGAAGAAATGCATATAACAACGAATTTTAGAAGTGATAAAAAGTCAGAAGTTTTACTTAAAAATGAAGACCTAGGAAAAGAAAGAAGTATTGAAATATCAAAATACGGAGAACTTATAAAAGAAAATGTAAAACTAGAAAATGGAACAATAAAAGACAAAGTAGTAGCAAACCAAGGAGTCTTAGTTTCTAAAATAGATGGAGAAGAAGTAAAAGAAGATACACATATTACATTATCTAACAATAAAGAAAAAATGATTGTAAATATTAATGGAAAAGATAAGAAAGTACAGATTGGAGCTCCTGTAGAAACAAAAAATTGTTCTTTTGATAAGGATTTAGAAATAATTCTTCAAGGTAAAAATGCAGTATTCGATAAAGAATCAAATGCTTATTTCAAATATGAAGATAAAGAAATGATAAAAAATAATGAAATAAAAAAACAAATACTAAAAAACCTTGAGAAAACAAACGAAAAAGAAAACAAAAATAGTTTTGACCTTACAGATTAAAGAAGAGGTAAAACCTCTTCTTTTTTCTTGTATTTTTTAACAAAAAATGATATTGTATAACAAGATTATAATAAGGAGATTTTTATGGACTTAGAAGTATTAGATATAACAAAAGCAAAGAAAAAGCAGTTTGCACAAAAAGGAATTAAAACAGTAGAAGACCTTCTTAGATTTTTACCAAGAGACTATAATGATTTTAGGAATCCAAAACTTGTAAAAGACTTGGAAGTTGACAAGATGGAAAGTTTTATAATTAGAGTAAATAAGGTAGATATTTATCCTAAAATGGTAAGAATCTCTGGAGTTGACTCAATTGGTTGGAAAATGACAGTAGTATTTTTCCATTCACAATATGTTACAAAGCTTATTCAAACAGGTCACGAATATATTTTTTGTGGAAAGATAACTGTTCCTGAAGGATATAAATTTAAACAGTGTATTAATCCAATGTTTAGTGAAGAAATAAGTAAATATAAGAAAATTGTTCCTGTTTATTCAAAAATACAAGGGATGAGTGATGATTATCTTCTTCAAAAGATTAATAAAGCTCTTGCAACATCAACTACTAAAGAATATTTAACAACAGATATTATTTCAAAATTTAACTTAATGAGAAATTTTGAAATGGAAAGAGCTATTCATCAGCCAAAAACTTTAGAAGAAATTGAACAAGCAAAAAACAGACTTGCTTTTGATGAACTTTTTCAATTCAGTCTCCTAACAAGCAATGAATATAAAGAGGAAGATACCTCCTGTAAATATAAATTTACAGATGGTAAATATATAGAAGAATTTAAGAAACTTCTTCCTTATGAGCTTACTCAAGGAGAAAATTCACAACAATCAGTAACAGATGAAATTTTAAAGAAAATGTCAGAAGGCATAAGAACAAACTCATTAATACAGGGAGATGTTTCTTGTGGAAAGACTAATGTAGCAATAATTCTTATGCTTGCAATGGTTGGAAGTGGATACCAAGCAGCTTTAATGGCTCCAACAACAGTTCTTGCATTTCAGCATTATAATGAAATTTCAGAAATGCTCGGAAAGATTGGAATTAAATGTGCTTTTCTTGGCGGAAAAATGCCAGCAAAAGTAAAAAGAAAGACTTTGGAAGAAATTAAATCAGGAGAAGCAAAAGTAGTAATAGGAACTCACGCAGTTATTTCTAAAAACGTGGAATTTAAAAATCTTGCTATAGCAATCGTAGACGAAGAGCACCGTTTCGGAGTTGTTCAAAGAAGACTTTTAGAAAAGAAAGCAAAAGACGGAATTCATTCGATAACAATGAGTGCTACTCCTATTCCTAGAAGTTTAGCCCTTACTATATATGGAAGTTTTGTAGATGTTTATACTATAAAGAAAATGCCTGGAGGAAGAAAGCCAATTATTACAAAAGGCGAAAAAGATACCAAAAAGGCATATGAATTTATGTATGATGAGATAAAAAAAGGTCATCAGTGCTATGTTATTTGTCCTTTAATTGAGGAATCAGAAAGTGAAAAGATGGCTTCAGTACAATCAACAGAAGAAGAACTTGCTGAACTTAAAGAGTATTTTAAGAAATATCCAGAAGTTAGAATTTGTGAAATCAACGGAAAAATGAAACAAGAAGAAATCGATGATATGATTTTAAGGTTTAAAAATCACGAATTTGATATCATTGTTTCAACTACAATTATCGAAGTAGGAGTAAATGTTCCAAATGCTACAGTTATTCTAATTAGAAATGCAGAACGTTTCGGACTTGCTCAACTTCATCAGCTTAGAGGACGTGTAGGTCGTGGTTCAGACCAAGCTTACTGTATCCTTCAAACTCCTTTTGATTCTGAAAGAGTACATATAATGGAATCAACAACCGATGGTTTCGTAATTGCAACAGAAGACTTAAAATTAAGAGGAATGGGAGATTTTATTGGAACAAGACAAACTGGAGACAATAAAGCTGTTATGCTTATGCTTTCAGAACCAGACCTTTATGAGGAAATAAAAGAAATTACTAACAATATAGTAAAAGATGATAAGCTCCTTGCACATTATCAGCCACTTATTGATGCATATAATGTTACTATGGGAGATGACGAAGAGGAAGAGCTTTAATTTTTTCTTCGGAAAGGATTTTTTATGAAAACAAAATTTAAATCATTAGTAATAACTATTATTTTCTGTATAATATTTATTTTTATCTATAAAATATGTGTAAATATATGGATAGAAAAGAACAATGAAAACTTTGAAATAGAAGAATATACATATACATCTGATGAAATAATGAATATGAAAAAAGACCAAAGTGAAAGAATTATTATAAATGGAAAAGATATGACTGATGTATATAAAGAAATTGATGAAATAAATAATTAAAATAAGAAGCGAAAGCTTCTTATTTTTTTATATAAAAAAGAAATATTTAAAACTAATCTCAATATAATATATATTAGAAAATTATTTTTTAAGGAGGAAACCTATGTACGAAAATCTTAGAGGAAAAACAATTTCTTTTGAAGGTGGTGAAGGTGCTGGAAAAGGAACTCTTATAAGAGGTCTTATGAAAGAATTGAAAAAGTATGATTTAGATATTCTTCAGACTAGAGAGCCTGGTGGAGTTAAAATTTCAGAACAGATTAGAGAAGTTATTGTAAACAAAGATAACACTTCTATGTGTTATGAAACAGAAGCTCTTCTTTATGCTGCAGCCCGTGCTCAGCTTATGAATGAAGTTATTTTCCCTGCAAGAGATAATGGAAAAACAATTATTCTCGACAGATTCGTAGATTCAAGTTACGTTTATCAGGGTGTTGCAAGAGGTCTTGGAATTGAAAAGGTTGTAGAAATTAATAAATTCGCAACAAAAGATTTCCTTCCAGACAAGACAATCATTCTTGACATTGAACCTGAGATTGGACTTTCAAGAATCTTTGAGAACAACAGAGAAACAAATAGACTCGATATGGAATCTATTGAATTCCATAAAAAGATTAGAGAAGGATATCACCTTCTTAGTAAAATGTTTCCTGATAGAATAGTTCTCGTAGATGCAAGCAAGTCTCCTGAAGAAGTATTAGAAGATGTACTTAAGGTTCTTAGAGAAATCTAAGAACCTTGTACCTAGAAGGAGGGACATATGACAGGTTCAACACATAAGATAGGAGGTTTTACTTTTAGCCTTTTATTTCTATGGATAAATGCTTATTTGCAAATATTACCTATAGCATTTATAAGTATTTATACTCCATTTTTTATGGTAGGTTGTATACTTGGAGCATTATTCCCTGACATTGACCATCCAAAAGCAACAATATCTAGATATCTTTGGCCAATTGCTTGGCCTATATGGTTAACACAAAAGATAATAAGGACTATTTTTAAAAAGAAAAAGACACAGTTTGCAAAAAATGTATGTTCTACAGTAGGACATAGAGGAATTGCTCACTGGATGACAATAGCAGTAGCTTATATGTTTTTAATTTTGTGTTTATTGGTTTATATAAGAGGTTACATAACACTAGATATTACATTTTCAATCATCTCATTTTTTCTAATAGGAACAACAGTTGGAAATGTAAGCCACGTTGTTTTAGATTTGTTCAATGAAACAGGATTACCACTTTTTGCTCCATTTTCTTTTAAAAGAATACACCTTGCAAATGTAAAAACTGGAACAAGAAAAAGTAAAAAAACAATTTTTACAACAAGTCCATCAGAAAATATTTTTATACTTATTCTATTAGGTATAACAATTTTCCTGATATATTTAAACTTGAAAACAATTGGAATCGATATTCCTATAACGGCTATTCAATAGAAAAAAGAGCCTTTTAAAGGCTCTTTTTTATTTTCTTAAAACATAGCTATTTATAATAAATTCAGTATCTTCTCCAATATCTAAATCTTTATCAACTGTATTAGATACTGCAACTATTCTCTCAAAGCAATACTTTTTGTTAAGAAGATTTCTTATTTTGTCTTTTAAAGAAGAATCTCCATCAAGTTCTATAAGCTTTTCAATTTCTTTTCTATTTAAATTCATTTGATTGAAATTAAATGTTTTATCAGTAGTTTCATAAAAATCTCTACAAGTCTTTTCAAGATTAAAAATTTGATAAAAGTCATTCTCTTCTAAATGAATATCCATAAAATCTTCTTCTAGATAAGTATTATTAGTTCCAATAATATTGTAATAATTTATAATTTCCTCTCCAGAAATAAAAAGTGAAGAATCATCAATTTCAGCAATAATTCCAAAATTCTTTAGGATTAAAAATACCTGCTGAAGGAAATCTTCAGAATAGAAATCTTTTAAAAGCATTTTATCAGAAACAATAAAGTTTGTATCAAAAAATCCTTTAACAAATTCTTTCTGGGTTTCTCTATTTCCCTCCATAATAAATTCTGGGACAAATTCAGGATTTAATTTGTATTTATCGATAAAATCTTCTGTAATAAATATTTTATACTCATCCAAAACAAGCTTTGTATCAAAAAATCTATAAAAATACTCTGAAATGTAATCTGTTACACTGTTTTTTGGAAGAGATATATCTTGTCTAGATGTACTAGCTTTAACCGAATATAAAAGACCAATAAGATAAGCAATTTTACTATCGACAGTAGAATCTACCGAAAAAGATTCAGTATTTACATCTGAAACAACAATATCTTCAGTCTCAAGGTCAGATACCTTTTTAAATACAATATCTCCCTCAGAATTTAATGTTCTAATAGATAAATTAGAATTAACCTTAAAAACACTTCCAAGTTCAGTTAAAAATTCCTTGCAAGAAGTTTCTTTTTCAATTCCATCTGAAATATTCTTATAACCATCTTTGGTTAACAAATATAATCTACTCATATAAACTCCTTAATATGATATTTTTATATATTGTATTATAAAATAAATAGATAAAATTTCAAGTAATATAAGAAAATTTAAACCTTTTAAAGGAGATTTTTATGGAAAATAAAAAATTAGAAGAATTTACAGAAGATGAAGATATTTTAATGTCTATTCTTGACGGAGAAGAAACAGAAATAACTTTAAAATCAATAAATCCATTAGAAAAAATGGATATATATCAAATGCAATATATAGAAGACAAGCATTGGTATTTTAGATACAAAAATAAAGTATTAAAGGGCTTGTTAGAAAAATACATTGTTGGAGAAAATTTAGATATTTTAGATATAGGGGTTGGAACAGGAACTATATCTAAAGAACTTGATAAGCTTGGGAAAACCATTCACATTGATAATAGCGATTCAGTAATATCTTTTAATAAGAAAGTAAATCCAGAACTTGAAATTATAAAAGCAGAAGTTCCTTGGAATACATCCGTTCTCGAAGATAAAAAGTTCGACTATATTGTAATGTTTAATCTTTTAGAATATGTAGATAATGGAAGATGGATTGTAGACGTATTAAAATCTCATTTAAAACCAGAAGGAAAGATTTTAATCTCAACAATGTCTGGAAGTTCTGTTCTTGGAATCAATGATAAAGCTTACGGAATAATACATAAATATTCACTAGAAGAACTTAAAGAAATGTTTTCACTAGAGCTTTTAAAAGTAGAAGAGTATACTTTCTTTGAAAATCCTTCTATATATAAGAAAATATCAGAAGGTACAGATAAAGTTTTAAAAGAAGATGATTTATATTGGAATTACATATCTAAAGATAATAATATTACATACGATTATTATGAGTCCAAAGAATATAAACAAGTTATAAAAAATGGCATAAAACAAGGAAATCAGCTTTTTGTTCTTTGCTCAAGAATGACAACTGAAGATAAAGAAAAAATAAAAAAAGAGCAAGAAGCTAAAAAAGAAAGAAATATTATAGATAAACTTATAGATATAGCTGTTAATGTTAGAGAAAAGAAAGAACGAGAAAAAGAAAAAGAAGAGGATTAACTCCTCTTCTTTTTTCTGATGGAAATTAGACCCGCAGTAATCTCCTTAGTGCTGCTTTGTTCCCAACCTGACACGGTTCGAAGGACTTACGCCCTAATTCCCACTAAATAAAATATACAACATTTTTATAAATAAAACAACTATAAAACTTACTAACTCCCCTTATTATTGTTTTTTTGTGTAGAACTTATTATAATAACTATGAATATTATTTTATAGAAAAGGAAAACTTTATGTATAAAAAATTTCTTAAAATAGCTATAATTTCTTCGTTTTTTATACTTGCATTAACTGGATGTGGCAAAACAAAAGAGCCAATAGAAGCAGACCTTTCAAAAACTTATACAGATAATAGAGAATTAAAAGTAGAAGTTAATGAATCTGGTTTTGTTCTTACAAATCCAACAGGATATTTAGCTCTTTACAGTAATGCAGGAGAGAAGCTTGATGAACTTCAGCTTGAAACATCTAAAAAATCAGACTTTATATACTGTGAAGATTCAGGAGAAATATTTTCTAAGAATATCTTAAATATTGATAATTTCAACTGCGTTTTCTATGCTGTAGATAGAGGAAGCGGAAGAGTATTCTTAATAAAGAACGAAAACAATAAATTAAAATTAATAGATGACAAAACTTTAAAAGAAAGCAAAGATATTGAAGAAATAAAAGCATATAATGGAATGTTTTATTATATGGTTAAAGGAAATTCTTCTAAAATTGCAAATAGCTATACAGTAGCTAAGACTGATTCTTCAGAATTTTCAGGAGTAATTAACAATAAAGTAGATGTTCCAGTAATGAGAAGAGGAAAAACTTATACATATATTTATGTTGAAAATTTCAGTTCTTATTACCTTGATGCTATGAATTTAAGTAATAAGTTAGATTCAGCAGATATTTCAAATATGAATCTAATAAATACTAAAAAAGATACCTTTAAAATTCCATACGATATAGATGATTGGACAATAAGTAATAACGAAATTCTTTTCTGTGCCAAAAACGTGTTTGGTAAGTATGATATGCTTAAGAATATCTTAGAAGCAAATTATGGACCAACAACTGCAAAAGGAATGTTCTATATTCCTGGAAGATATACAAGACTTGTATCTGTAAATCAACTTGGAGAAAATGGAAGAAAAACCTTCCTTTATATAAATAATGTTGATACAATGGAAAATAAAAACGTTGTTGAACTTTTCGAAGATATGCCAATTGCTTCTTATATGGATAACTTAAATAACGTTTTATATATTGTTTGTAAAGAAGATTCTTTAAGCACTTATGGAAAATTAAAGATTGTAAATATGGATACTTTTAAAGAAATCCAGACTGTAACATTTGATTTTGTTCCAACTGCAGTAGCTGCTCAAAATGGAAAATGGTTCGTATTTAATGAATATGAAGATTTTTATGCTACTGGATTTATAGGAGATAAAGATTTTTCAAAAGTAGATAAATATATAAATGGTTCAAATGTAAGACAAATTCTTATATGTAAAACTCTAAGAAAAGACTATTTTACATACGATGCAAATGGAAGATACATTACAGAAGATGGAAAACTTCTCGATTATAGAGGAAATTACATAAATGAATATAGTCAAAAAATTAATAAATATGGACAAATTCTTGATGTATATGGAAGAGCTATTAATTCCAAGGGAGAACTTGTTGATAAATACAACAATATTATCGATGAAAATGGAGTTATTATTCAGTACACAATGCAAAAAGATGGATATTATAGAAGTGGAAATGGAAAAGTTGTTGACGAAACTGGTAAAGCAATGATTCCTCAAGAAGATGGTACATATATTAAAGATGTTGAAGAAATTCCACCTCTTGAATGGCACTATGATGAAAATGGTGAAAAAGTTGTTGATGCTGATTACCTTGAAAAATATCCAGATGCTAGAAGCTGGATTGATGATAAGACAGGTATGATGACCCCTGGTGTATCTGTAAAACAAAACACTAATGAAAGCGAAAAACAAGAAGTTCAAGAAAATAAAAATATTTTCAGAAAACTTACAGATAAACTTGGTTGGACAGATAAAGACCAATATTAAAAAAGGAGGGCTTTTAGCCCTTCTTTTTTGTTAAGAATTTATAAACTTTTTTAATATTTAATAAGAATAGCAGAGTAGTACATAATTTTTAAATTTATAAGGAACTTTTTTCTTGAAAAATAGTTTATTTTGCCTTAGTATATATACTAAAGATTAAAAACAATTAATTTCTAAAATAACGCTAGATGGGAGTTAATTATAATTATGAAAAAAAAATTAATAATTACTATATGTATCATATTAGCCATTGTTTTGGGAATCTTTCTTTATATAAGACAAGTAAGCCCTCAAAAAGATAAAAATATATTAGAATCAATTCCCTTCTTTTCTGCTGAAGTTGAAGAAGTTCCAGACGGAGTAGAAGAAGACGAAATTCTAATAGAAGAAAATAAAAACTTCTTTACATTTTTAGATACTGTAAAAAATACAGAGAATTTATCGTCAGCAAGAATTGACGAACAGGTTAAGTTTATTTCAGTTGAAGATAATACATATAAAGAACTTTTAACACAAACACTTACTGGTAATTTTGAAAATGAAAACAATGTCTATAAATTTAAAGGAATTTCATCTATAAATTTTACAAATCTTGATTTAGAAATAAAGTTCCCTACATCAATTAAGAATCTTGGAACAGAAGATTTCTCTATTCTTCTTGAAGTTCCAACTGCTTATAAGAAAGTTTTCGGAATGACAGAACAAGAAACTTTCCTTAGAATGGATAATACAACTAAGGAAAAAATGGAAGAAGTTACATCTACAATTAATAAAGAATTTGTAAAGATAAACACCGAAGATATTGAAACTATTGAAGAAAAGATAAAAAAAGAAAAGATTGTAAATACCTTAAATTTTATTGAAAGTGATAATGATAAAAATACAGGAATTTATGATGTATGTTTTAATCAAAAAGCACTTCTTTCCTTGTACAAACAAATAAATGAAAAAGATGAGTACAAAAACAATTTATTAATTAAATATTTCTGCGAAAAAATACTAAAAGATGAAGCAAATATTAAGAGTATTCACAGTATGAAAGGACAAATTGCTGTATCAAAAGGTGTTGCAACAGATATTTACTTTGAAATAGAATCTGAAACTTACTCTATAATTGCTTTCAGAGTTACATTATTTGATATAAACAATGTAAAAGTAGAAAACACAGAATATCATTCAAATGAGGTTAAACAGTTTGATTCTTTTATAGAAAGTTTAATAAAAGAATCTAAGATTGCAGACAAAGAAACAGAAAGAACAATTACTATTGGAAACATTTATTATACAGGAAAAGATGAAACAAAGAAAATAGATGTATTTACTAAAGATATGCTTTCAGACCCTATCAATGTATTTATAAACTATTCTAAGTGTACTCCTAAGACCAATATTATTATTAGATGGTATTACGAAAATCAAACAATTCAAATAATTGAAAATACACTTAACAATGGAGAATACGAAGATGGAATATTAAAGAGCTCTATAACTCTAAAAGATATTGACAATGTACCTCTTGGAAAATATAGAGTTGAAATATATATAGAAGGTCAAAGCAAATGTTACGGAAAAGCAGAATTCAAAATTGAAGAATAAAAAAAGAAGAGAAGGGATAAAAACCCTTCTCTTTTTTTATAGCTATTAACGAAGAACAAGCTTTTCAAGAAGCTTAACAAGTCTTGCAGGAAGCTCTTCAGGAGCTGAGTTAATGATGAATTTCTCATACATATACTCATATTCCTTATAAGAGCTCTCTCTGAAGTATTCGTCTCCAAAGAAGATAGGAATAACGATAATACCCTTCTTACGAGCCTGCTTAACAGCATCCTTAACATCGTCCTCAGGATTGATTGAGTTATAATCTGTAGGAAGTCCATCAGACATAACAATCAAAATCTTATCTTTTTCAGGTCTCTTAAGGAGGTCCTGTGTGCAAACACGGATTGAATAACCATCCTTATTACCACCATCAAAGCCCTTAGACTTTGTATAAGACCAAGCATAGTTGATACTACGATTGTTCTCGTCGAAATCCTTAACCTGATAATGAACTACGTGGTTCCAGTCAGTTGAGAAGTTAATAATCTTAAGAGGTACAAGACCCTTCAGACCTTCCTCAATAACTGCACAAGCTTCACCAGAATACTTCTGCTTACCACCGTACATAGAACCTGAACCGTCCCAACAGATTTCTACAACCGCATCAACTGCACTCTTGTTGAGGTCTTTGCTAAATACGTTGTATTCATCCATTGCAACCTTGTGAATAAGTCTCATATCAAGCTTACCAGATGTCATCTTGTTAATCTTGGTATTCTTTTCCTTAAAGCAACGCTGAACCTTTCTTTTAAAGTTAGACGCACTAGGACGAAGATAATCAGGAATTGAGATATAAGAATACTTCTTTCTAGTTTCAATGTACTCTCTGCAATGCTCCTTA
>OCVV011350290.1_pt1 | contig 11429 bp, 13 predicted proteins | sample 1539721 | NCBI WGS metagenome assembly OCVV01 (sample SAMN02144230, study PRJEB22623) | gut metagenome | biome: sheep rumen | host: Ovis aries | place: New Zealand | reverse complement strand
CTGCAGGGACTGAAGGTGCTGGTTACCGCCGGGGCAACCCGGGAGCGGCTGGACCCGGTTCGGTTCCTGACCAACGATTCCAGCGGAAAGATGGGATTCGCGCTGGCGGAAGCCGCCCGGGACAGGGGAGCCGAGGTTACCCTGGTAAAGGGAAGCACCACGGCGAAGGTTCCTTCCGGGGTTCGCATCGTTGAAGCGGAATCCGCGGCGGACCTGCTGCGGGCCATGAAAAAGGAAGCGGGACGGCAGGATATTGTGATCCAGGCAGCCGCCGTGGCGGACTACCGGCCGGCGACCTTCTCGAAAACAAAGATCAAGAAAAAAGCGGGGGAAGCGCTGACCGTCACCCTGGAGGAGAACCCGGACATCGCGAAGGCGGTGGGGGCCATGAAGAAAAAAGGCCAGATCCTGGCGGGATTCGCGGCGGAGACGGACCATGTGGTGAAGCACGCGAAGGAAAAGCTTGCCGCCAAGAACCTGGACCTGATTGTGGCCAACGACGTAACCCGGCCGGGAGCGGGATTCAACACGGACACAAACATCGTTACGCTGATCACCGCGGACCGGACGGAGGACCTGCCGATCATGACCAAGCGGGCAGCGGCGGAAATCATCCTGGACCGGATCCTGGAGATCCGGAAGGGTTAAAAAGCAATACGCAAAGCAAAAAGCCGTTCACAGCGAACGGCTTTTTCAATACGGAAGCGGGAAGGCGGGTCAGTCCGGCACCGTCTGGTCGAAGGGAAGATCCAGCGTGTTGGTGCCGTCGTTCCACAGGCGGTCGAGGCCGTAAAAGGCGCGCTCCTCCTGGTGGAAAAGGTGAACCATGATGCTGCCGTAATCCAGAACGGCCCAGCGGCCCTCCCGGGAGCCTTCGCTGCGGCGGAGGAGGACGTTTTCGCCGGCCATGAACTCATCGGCGGCATCGGTCAGGGAAGAGACCTGATTCGCGGTTCTTCCGCTGGCGATGACAAGATAGTCGCACAGCACCGTGAGATGGGATACATTGAGGACAATGATGTCCCGGGCTTTCTTTTCATAGAGCAGGGATGCCAGATGAAGTACCAGTTCCTGATCCTGCATGAGATTCCTCCTGTTCAGTATTATTTGACGGAAACGGCGGGCAGTGCCCTGAGCCAGGCAATGGTATCCAGGGTTCGCGGATACAGCGGGTATCCCCTGAAGCGGACGTGGTCTGCGGTGCTTTCCAGGGAGAAGAGGAGCGCCTTTTCCAGGGAGGACCCGGCGAGATGGCGCGTTTCCTCCAGCCCGGGGAAAGGTTCCCGGTTGGGCTCGATAAAATCGGCAAGGCAGACGCACATGGCAAGGGGGGACATTCCGGGACAGCCGGTATTATGGTACGCGATGGCGGAAAGCATGTCCGGATCGGTGATCCCGTAATCCCGGCGGGCCAGGACGGCGCCGACGATGGAATGAAGCAGGGCCGGGGAGGCCAGCACTTCAGGCTCGTCGGTCAGGTGATTTTCGCGGGCGATTTCCTGCATCTCCGGAAGGGGAAGGCACTTGGCGCAGTCATGAAACAGGCCGGCTTCCTCCGCCTTTGCCGCATCGGCGCCAAAGGCCGCGGCAAGCTGCGCCGCGGTGCGGGCAACGGAGAGGGAATGAGCGAAGCGATGGGGATTCAGCGCCTTGAAAAGAAGGCGGATCCTGGACTCCGCATCGCCGATCCGGGGACGGCGGGCGCCGTACAGATCCAGCAGATCGCAGTACTCCTGCACAGAGGGACACAGCTCCTTCCCGGCGGAAACCGGCGGGGGAAGGGGAATCAGCTTATCCCCGGGGAACAGGGCGCGAAGGGCGGCAGACCCCTCACCCCTTTTCAGCTTCACGGGGACCAGGTCACTGGATCCGGCGCAGGCAGCGACCAGCATCCTCCAGCGATCCCTTCGGGGCGTTCCGGCGGAAGCGCCGGACAGCACAAGCAGGACCCGATCCAGCCCAAGCTCCCGGAGGGAGGAAAGGCAGGATTCCGTGTGTGCCAGGGAGACGGGATCGAAGGTACCGAGGAGATAGCCAGTGCGATAACCAGACAAAGGAGCGTCCTCCGCGAAAACAATATAAAACAGCCTTGAAACTACATTCATTATAAACCAAAGCCGGCCGGATGGGAAGGGAAAAAAGCCCGGAATGATACATTTTTTTCGGGAAAGGGTTGCAATTTGGACGCAAACATGATATTATGCCATGCGATGGTTTTTTAAGGATCCTAAGGGGAGGTGAACCGAGTTGCCGAATATCCAGTCCGCTAAGAAGCGCGTCAAGGTCAGCGAAAAGAAAAACCTGCGTAATCGCATCATTAAGAGCGGCATGCGTACTTCCGTTCGCAAGTTTGATGCTGCTGTAGCCGCCGACCCGTCCAATGCCAATGAGCAGTTGTCCGCGACTTCCGCTGTGATCGATAAGGCTGCTTCCAAGGGCGTTATTCACAAGAATGCCGCCAATCGGAAGAAGGCCCGTCTGGCCAAGCAGCTGAACAAGGCTGCCGCGGTGTAAGCGAGAGAATCGCGTGTGATAAACTCCTTTCCGAACAAGAAGGGGGTTTTTCTTTTATCCTTCGGAAGGAAAACGGGAACTGACCCGTTTGATTAGCGTAAGATATCGCAGGGAATGCCTTGCCACGGGGCATGATATGCGTGTACAATCATTAAGGATCGGAGATGCATCCAGAGAAGGAGACTGATACGGAAATGATACGGAAAGCAAGGCGTTTTCCCGCAGCGCTGTTCCTTGCCCTCGTGATCCTGTTTGCCGCAGTGTGCGGCACGGCGGGCGCGGAGAGAACAGGGAAGGTACGCGGAGGATGGCTGATCCTGCGCAGCTATCCGTCCTACAACGGGAAACAGCTGGCCAGCTATCCGACGGGGACGGTTGTGACCATTACCGGGCAGAGCGGCGCCTGGTACGCGGTGACCGCGCCGGATGGACTGAGCGGATACATGCTCGGGAGCTACCTGACCGTGAGCGGGGACGACCTGGTGGTCGGCGGGGACGCCTGGGTAACCAGCACGAACGGGCTGAACGTGCGGCTCCGGTCCGGCAACGGAACGAGATACGGCGTGATCGCGTCCTACCCGCCGGGAACAAAATGCAAAATCGTGGACAAGCTGGGGACCTTCTGCAGGATCGATATCGGCAAATACACCGGATATATGATGACGAAGTTCCTGACGGCAACGGATCCGGGCAGCGGCGGCGGAGGAGGAGGAACGGTGCTGTATGACGTATACGTTACCAGCACCAACGGCCGGGGCGTGAACATGCGCTCCACGCCCTCCAAGGGAAACAACGTGATCGGCTTCTACGACGTTGGTACAAAGGCGGGAATGATCACCCCGGGAGGAACCTGGAGCCGGATTTCCATCGACGGGAAAACCGGATACATGATGACGGCGTTCCTGAGCAAAACGGTGCCGGATCCCTTCGTTCCGAGCGGCGGCAGCTATGTGATCAGCTACAACGGAAAGAATGTCAACCTGCGGAACGGCCCGGGATACAACCACACGGTAATCGGAACCTACGCCCCGGGAACCCCCCTGACGATCCTTACGCCCGGCCCCCAGTGGGATTTCATCCTGATCGGCGGGGTATACGGGTACATGATGAACCAGTTTATCGTGACCAAATAAACCGGGAAACCGCAAGGGATTTTATGTCAGAAATATGAAAAAAAGATGAATATCCTTCTTTCTTTTTCAGGGTAGCTCGTGTATAATAAAATGAAAGGGAAGAAGGGGGTGAGCAGATGACCAACCTGATGGGGACGCTGAGAACCATGATCTGGAATCTGACTCACCGGGTCAGAATCACCGACATGATCGACATACTGATCGTGGCGGTGATTATTTATGAGCTTCTTCTGCTTACGCGGCATACCAGGGGCAGCGCGCTGCTGAAGGGAATGCTGATGATCCTGGTGATCGTGCTGCTGAGCAACCTGCTGGGACTGGTGAGCCTGAACTGGCTGCTGAACGCCATCCTGCAGAACGGCGCGGTTGTGCTGGTGATCCTGTTCCAGCCGGAGCTGCGGAAGGCGCTGGAACGCATGGGCCGGAGCCGCGTGTTCAAGAAAGGCCCCAGGAAAAGCCAGGACGAAGAGCGGGATACCATTATTTCCGAAATTATCCAGACCATTATGGACCTGAGCAAGCGCCGGGTCGGCGCCCTGATCGTTTTTGAGCAGCAGACAGGGCTGCAGGACGTGATTGATACCGGGACCAGGCTGAACGCTGAAATCTCCGCACCGCTGCTGGAGAACATCTTTGAGCCCAACACGCCCCTTCATGACGGAGCCGTTGTGATCCGGGACAGGGAGATTATGGCAGCGGCGTGCATCCTGCCGCTGGCGGAGGCCAGCGGCGTCAGCCGGGAGCTCGGTACGCGGCACCGCGCCGCGGTGGGCATCAGCGAGAATACGGACGCGCTGGTGCTGGTGGTTTCTGAGGAAACCGGAATCGTCAGCATGGCCCGGGACGGCGCCCTGACGAGGCCGCTGACGGTGAAAGCCCTGGAGAAGATCCTGGACGAGCTGTACACCGAGAAGAAGACCAAGCTGCTCTCTTTCCTGAAAGCCATGATAGACGGGAAAGATCCGGAAGCGGAAGCGGAGGGAAAGACAAGTGAGTAAAGCATCCTTCTCCGCCCGGGCGAAGGCCGCCGGCAAGCAGCTGCGGATGATCTTACGGCACATCGTATTCCACAACGGATGGATCAAACTGATCGCGGTGCTGATTTCCGTGATCCTGTGGGCCGGGCTGATCTCCCAGGATGATTCCCTGACACGGGACAAGACCTGGCAGAACGTGAACATCACCGTCAGCGGAGCGGACACGCTCCGGCGGAACGGATATGTGGTGGTCAGCGATATGGACCAGCTGCTGTCCAACGTTACCGTTACTGCAGCGGTTCCGCAGCGGCAGTATGAAACGGCGGAAACATCCGCCTACAACCTCCGGGTGGACCTTTCCAGGATCAGCGGAACCGGGAAGCAGGAGCTGAAAATCCTGAGCACGGCAAGCGGCACCTACGGGAAGGTTGTGAACACCGTTCCCTCGGCACTGACCGTTGATGTGGAGGACTACGTTGTGCGGCAGCGGATTCCCGTATCGGTGACGGTTACGGGGGATTACCAGAACGGATGGTACAGGGACTGGTACATTCCCAGTCCTTCGGTGGATCCGGCACTGATTTCCGTAAACGGGCCGAGATCCCTTGTGCAGACCATTTCAAGGGCCAGGGTTTTCCTGGACCCGGATTCCCTGGACTGGACCGAGGAATCCGTTCTTACCACCGGGGAAATCAAGCTGTACAACCGGGCGGGGGAACTGGTTGAAAGCCCGCTGCTGGGGATCACAACGGAATCCCTGATGATTGACTCCGTGCTGATTGAGGCCAGCGCGCTGCCGACAAAGGCTTTTTCCACCGAGGAGCAGATCGGCCTGAGCGGAAGCGTCCGGGACGGATACAGGGTGGTGTCCATGAAAATCTCCCCGGAGACGGTCCGGGTAGCCGCGAAGAGCGAAATCCTGGAGCAGCTGGACGACCTTCCCCTGGATCAGTACATCATTGACCTGCAGACGCTGCAGGAAGGAACCACGGTATTCAACATCAAAGTGCAGAAGCCTTCGGAGGACGCGGTTCTTTCCAACGATACCGTGATTGTTACGCTCGAGGTTGAGAAGGTCGAAGAATAAAGGAGCTATGAATGGGCAGCTTTGCAAATACCGTTTTCAGCGTTCTGCTGGGATGGGTGCAGGCCGTGATTTCCATGCTCTGGTCTGCCCTGTCTTCCGGAAACGGAAACCCGTTTCTTCAGTTCATCGGAAACAACTGGATCGTGATTGCCCTGGTCCTGTGCGCAGCAGGACTTGCGGCTGATTTTACCGTTTATCTTTTCCGGTGGAAGCCGTACAAGGTCTGGCGGTCCGCCCTGCGCAGGCTGCTGGGAAGAAGGGGTGAAACCGAGGAAACGGCGGAAGAAGAGGCCGCGCCGGCGGAGCCCGAGGTTCCCGCGCGCAGGTTTGCGGCGCAGCGGGAAGCGGAACCGGAGACGGACGAGCTCGAAAGATGGCGGACTCCCGAGGAAGAGATCCCGGAGACGCCGGAAAAGGAAGAGCCGGACGAGGTTACCCCGGCAGGATACGTTGTTCCCGCGGACAGCCCTTACCGGAGGCCCGCGCAGGCATACACGGAAGAGGAACGGCAGATCCCGGCGGAAAGGGAACGGCCCGGAAGGAGACGGACCCGGCTGATCCGCCTGCTGGGGGATCCGGACAACGAAGAGGAATTCCACTATAATCCCCCGAAACCGATCGTGGACCGGCGGGAAGCGTACAACGCACCGGTCTATCCGGAAAACTGGCAGGGAAGCAGGGATCAGGACAAATGACGAACATATTCGGAAAACACCGGTTTGTGGTGATCACCGGAAACTACGGCAGCGGAAAAACGGAGATTTCCCTGAATCTCGCGATGGAATGCGCAAAAAGGGAAAAGACCACGCTGGTGGACCTGGACATCGTGAACCCATACTTCAGGACGGGAGAGAAGGCGGAAGAGCTGAAAGCAGCCGGCATCCGGGTGCTGATGCCCACCTTCGCCCTGACAACCGTGGATATTCCGGCCTTGCCGGCGGAGATCCAGAGCGTGTTTGAGGTGCCCTCCGACCGGGTGATTTTTGACGTGGGGGGAGACGATACGGGAGCGGCGGCGCTGGGCAGGTATTATCCGTCCTTCATGAAATACAGGGAGGATACGGTTTCAGCGCTGGTGATCAACTGCATGCGGCCCCTGACCGGGACGGCAGAGGACATCCTGGACCTGGCCCGGCGGATTGAAGGCAGGGGCCGGCTGAAGACCGACCTGCTGATCAACAACACCAACCTGGCGGACCAGACTACCCCCGAAATGATTGAGCATGGAGAGCGCATTGTGCTTGAATGCGCCCGGGAGCTGGGGATCAGCCGGGTCTGCACCACCGGGAAAGAAGAGATTCTCCGCCGGAGCAGCCTGCATACCCCGGTGATCCCGGTGCGGAGATACATGGTTCCTGAATGGATGGAGGAACAGGAATGACCGCATTGCCGGAAGCCTTTACGGAAAGAATGAGCCGACAGCTCGGAGAGGAGCTGCCGGATTTTTTGCGTGCGCTGGCGGGAAGGCCGGTGCGGGGGATCCGGATGAACCCGGAGAAACCCTTCGAGGGAATGGAAGCCTATACGGGGGGAGAAAGGATTCCCTGGACGGAGACAGGATATGTGCTTCCGGAAGAAAGCACGGCCGGCGCCACGGTGTTTCACGAGGCGGGGGCCTTCTACCTGCAGGAGCCGGCGGCGATGCTTCCGGCGGAGGTGATGGACGCCCGGCCGGGAGAGATCCTGCTGGACCTGTGCGCCGCGCCGGGAGGAAAATCGACGCAGATGGGCCTGAAGCTGAAGGGAGAGGGACTCCTTGTATGCAACGAGCCGATCCGGAAAAGGGCGCAGATCCTGAGCCGGAACATCGAGCGGATGGGGATTACGAACAGCATCGTGACCAGCTGCTTTCCGGACAAAATACCGGAAAGCTGGAACGGGATGTTCGACGGTGTGCTGGTGGACGCCCCCTGCTCGGGAGAAGGGATGTTCCGGAGGGACCCGGAGACCCGGAAGGAATGGACCGCGGAGCAGGCTGCGGGATGCGCGAAAAGGCAGCGGGAGATCCTGCGGGAGGCCGCGCGGCTTGTGAGACCCGGGGGACGGCTCGTGTACTCAACATGCACCTACAATCCGGAGGAAAACGAGGAGATTGTCGGGTGGTTCACGAGGGAGTTTCCGGAATTCCGGACGGAACCGTTCCGGGTTCCGGGAGCGGATGGGGAGAAGGGATACTACCTCTGCCTTCCGCACCGGGATATCGGAGAGGGACAGTTTACAGCCCTGATGAGGAGAACGGGGACAGGGGAGCGGCCTCGGATGAACCGGCCCTTCCCCCTGCCGGACCGGGAGGAGCTGCGGCTGTTCCGGGAGCAGTTTCCCTGGCTGCCGGAGCCGGACGGCCGGTTCGGAAGCCTGCTGGTGCGAATGGGGGAATGCCCGGACCTGCGGGGCGTTCCGGTGCTGCGGGCCGGACTGCACCTGGCGGAAGCGCGGGGGAAGATCCTGATTCCGGACCATGCGGCCGCGCTGGGCGGAAGGATTGACAATGACGCGCCGGTGACGGAGCTGGGAAGGGAAGACGCCGCCCGGTATCTTTCCGGGCTCAGCGTTGAGGGGGACGCCGGGGGATGGACCGTCCTCCGGTACCGGGGTCTTCCGCTGGGCTGGGGAAAGGGAAGCGGCGGACAGATCAAGAACCATTACCCGAAGGGACTCCGCAAGGAACGGATCCTTACGGAACCGTAAAAAAAGCGCGGAGAAGGGCCTGAAAACAGAAAGAAAATGCTTGACTTGCAGGGACGTATGAGGTAAGATATCCGTTGGCATCAAAAGCTCCGCCAGCCCCGGAAGCTCTTGACACTGATCCCGACATGCGACCATCATGGAGGGAATGATCAACCATCACTCTAGGAGGAATAACCTTTGAAGACTTTTATTCCGAAGACTGCGGACATTGACCGTAAATGGTATGTCGTAGATGCAGAGGGTATGGTTCTTGGCCGCCTGGCCAGCCAGGTTGCGAACATTCTTCGCGGCAAGAACAAGCCCATTTATACCCCCAATATGGACACCGGTGATTACGTGATCATCATCAACGCCTCCAAGGCGGTGCTGACGGGCAAGAAACTGGATCAGAAGATCTACTACCACCACAGCGGATACGCCGGCGGACTGAAGGAAACCAAGTATCGCAAGCTGATGGCCGAAAAGCCTGAATTTGCGGTCCGCCACGCGGTTGTCGGCATGCTGCCGAAGGGACCGCTGGGACGCCAGATGGCGAAGAAGCTCAAGGTCTATGCCGGCGCTGAACATGATCAGGCTGCCCAGAAGCCTGAAGTGCTGGAACTGAAGTAAGACGCGGAAAGGAGTAATCAGGAATGGCTAAGGGAGAATACAGTGCTGTTGGCCGTCGTAAGAAAGCCGTTGCCCGCGTCCGTCTGGTATCCGGCGATGGCAAGATCGTGATCAACAAGCGCGATATCGACAACTATTTCGGACTTGAAACACTGAAGATGACGGTTCGTCAGCCCATGAACCTGACCAATGTCGGAAATTACGACGTGATGGTCAACGTTCGCGGCGGCGGACTTACCGGCCAGGCCGGCGCCATCCGTCACGGCATCAGCCGCGCCCTGTGCAAGGCTGATCCCGAGCTGCGGGGAACCCTGAAGAAGGCTGGTCTGCTGACCCGTGATCCTCGTATGAAGGAACGCAAGAAGTACGGTCTGAAGGCTGCCCGCCGGGCACCCCAGTTCAGCAAGCGCTGATCTCAGTACGGAATTTTGCATGGCTGTCCCGAATCAACCGGGACAGCCTGTTTTTTTATACTTCGAAAGAAGGAACATCAAAGGAACAATACAGGAATTGCGGGCGGGAAGTACAGTATGTTAAAATTCCGGTGTATTGCAAAGCTGTGTACCGGATCCGGAGGATGGCCGGGCACGGGAAGAACTGAACAAGGAGGCTTATTTTCGATGAAGAAGATTCTTACAGGCATCCTGGCCCTGATGCTGATGACGGTGTTCTGCACCGCGGCAGGCGCCGAAGGGATCAAGGAAACGGAAGACGGCGTGCTGACGGTGGCGATGGAATGCATGTACGCCCCCTATAACTGGTCCCAGCCGGATGATTCCAACGGCGCTGTTCCGATCAAGGACAGCAACATGTACGCCAACGGATACGACGTTATGACGGCGAAGGCCATCTGCGAAGCGAACGGATGGCAGCTGGAAATCCTCCAGCTGGACTGGGAATCCCTGATTCCCGCGGTTCAGTCCGGAATCTGCGACGCGGTTATCGCCGGACAGAGCATGACCAGCGAGCGCATGGAATCCGTTGACTTTGCCGGACCGTACCTCTATGCGAGCATCGTGTGCCTGGCGAAGAAGGACAGCAAGTTTGCCGAGGCAAAGGGAATCTCCGACCTGGCCGGCGGAAACTGCACGAGCCAGATCGGAACGATCTGGTATAAAGACTGCCTGCCGCAGATCAAGGACGCGAAGATCAGCATGCCCGCGGAATCCGCTCCGGCGATGCTGATGGCGGTGGAATCCGGAATGGTTGATTTCGTCTGCACCGACATGCCCACGGCCCAGGGCGCGCTGATTGCCTATCCGGATCTCGTGCTGCTGGACTTCTCCGGAAGCGACGATAATTTCCAGGTTTCCGACGAGCAAATCAATATCGGCATCTCCGTGAACAAGGGAAGCACGGCGCTGGTTGACGCCATCAATGCATACCTGAAGGACAAGACCGCCGACGACTTCAACGCGCTGATGGCGGAAGCGATCAAAATCCAGCCGCTGAGCGAATAACAGCGAAACAAGGAACGAGGGATCATCATGTTAATCCAGCTGTTTTCCGATATCGGCAAGCTGTGGGAAAAATACGGATCCGTCTACCTGACCGGAATTGCCAACACGCTGATTCTTGCCACGGTTGCAACGCTGATCGGATGCGTGATCGGCTTTCTGTGCGGCATACTCAAGACCATTCCCTACGGCCCGAAAGACAATATTATCAAGCGGTTCCTTCTCCGGCTGATCCGGATCATCATCCAGGCCTATGTGGAAGTGTTCCGGGGAACTCCCATGATCCTGCAGGCGGTCTTTATCTACTACGGACTCCCGTATTTCTTCGGGGTGGCCTTCAAGGATATCTGGACGGTAAGCATTCTCGTGGTTTCCATCAATACGGGAGCGTATATGGCGGAATCCGTGAGAGGCGGAATCATGAGTATCGATGTCGGCCAGTTTGAGGGAGCAAAAGCGATCGGCATGAACCACTGGCAGACCATGCTTTATGTGATCCTGCCCCAGACGCTGAGAAACATCCTGCCGCAGATCGGAAACAACTATATTATCAACGTCAAGGATACCTCGGTGATGTTCATCATCGGTTTCTCGGACTTCTTTGCGGTGCACAAGATGGTATCCGGGGCGGTGTTCAAGTATTTCCCCTCGGCTACGATGGAAATGGTCGGATACCTGTGCCTGACGCTGCTGGCATCCTTCCTGCTGCGGAAGATTGAGAAAAAGATGGCCGGAAAATCCAATTACGAGCTGGTGAACACAGACCAGCTTGTGATGACGGCCGGGACATACAGCCTGCCGAAGGACGCGGCATCGCCCTTTGACGAGGTCAACAAAGACATCAGGGAGGGGAGATAAGCATGGAGAATCCAATCCTTGAAGTCCGGCACCTGTCCAAAACCTTCGGAACGAACGCGGTGCTGAAGGACATTGACTTCACCGTAAACAAAGGGGATGTCACCTC
>OCVV011313446.1_pt1 | contig 11429 bp, 13 predicted proteins | sample 1539721 | NCBI WGS metagenome assembly OCVV01 (sample SAMN02144230, study PRJEB22623) | gut metagenome | biome: sheep rumen | host: Ovis aries | place: New Zealand | reverse complement strand
TGTTCCTGACAGAGAAGCTGCTATGATCATGGCTATCGTAGCTGACAAGATGCAGAAGCCTATCAATGAGCTGCACTTTATTTCCATCAAGGAGGTCAAAAAATAATGAAATACAAAGTTACTCTTAACGGCAAGACCTATGAAGTAGAGGTAGAGCACGGTAAGGCTGTACTTCTCGATGAATATGAGGCACTTGCACCTGCACCCGCAGCTGCTCCTGCCGCTCCTGCTGCCGCTGCTGCTCCTGCGGCTGCTGCACCTGCAGCTCCTGCCGCTCCCGTAAATCTTGCAGCAGGCGAAACAGTTACTGCTCCTATGCCGGGCAACATCCTCAGAGTTGACGTTGCTCAGGGCGATACTGTAAAGGCTGGTCAGATACTGGTCATCCTGGAAGCTATGAAAATGGAAAACGAGATCGTTGCTCCCAAGGACGGCACTGTTGCTCAGGTCGTTACAAGCAAGGGCGCAGTAGTAGATACAGGCTCTCCGCTGGTTGTTATAGCATAAGGAGGGCGAAGTATGGACATTCTTGAGACCCTGAAGACCCTTTGGGAGAGCTCGGGCTTCCACAGCTTCCTCATTGAAGGCGGCTGGAAGAACCTCATCATGATCGTTGTATCATGCGTGCTTCTCTATCTGGGTATCAAAAAGAAATTTGAACCGCTCCTTCTGGTAGGTATCGCATTCGGCTGTCTGCTGGTAAACCTTTCATACTTTGCAGCAGGCGACACTGCCGACGCTCTCTACCACATGGACTTATGGGATAACTTCCTTAATCCCGAACATCCCGATTACCACAGCTACGGAGCTATAATGGCTCACGGCGGTCTGCTGGATATCCTTTACATCGGCGTAAAGGCAGGTATCTACCCGTCACTGATATTCATGGGCGTTGGTGCGATGACAGACTTCGGTCCGCTTATCTCCAACCCTAAGAGCCTCCTTCTCGGAGCTGCTGCACAGATGGGCGTATTCCTTGCATTCTTCGGCGCTGTATGCCTCGGATTCACAGGCAATGAAGCTGCTTCCATCGGTATCATCGGCGGTGCTGACGGCCCTACAGCCATCTTCCTGACGACACGTCTTGCACCTCATCTTCTCGGACCTATCGCAATTGCTGCTTACTCCTACATGGCTCTCATCCCAATGATCCAGCCGCCGCTCATGAAGGCTCTCACAACAGAGAAAGAGCGTAAGGTAAAGATGGAGCAGTCAAGACAGGTATCAAAGACTGAGAAGATCATCTTCCCGATCATCGTTGCAATGTTCGTTATCCTTCTTCTCCCATCAACAGCTCCTCTTATCGGCTGCCTCATGCTCGGCAACCTGTGGAGAGAGTGCGGAGTTACAGAGAGACTTTCCGACACAGTTCAGAACGCTCTCATGAACATCGTAACAGTATTTCTCGGAATCTCAGTAGGCGCTACAACAGCTGCTGACAGATTCCTCTCACTTGAGACCATCAAGATCATCGTACTCGGACTTACAGCATTCTGCTTCTCAACAATAGGCGGACTTCTTGTAGGTAAGATCATGTATAAGCTTTCAGGCGGCAAGATCAATCCTCTCATCGGTTCCGCAGGCGTTTCAGCCGTACCAATGGCTGCAAGAGTTTCGCAGATGGAAGGCCAGAAGGCAAATCCTTCAAACTTCCTGCTTATGCACGCTATGGGCCCGAACGTTGCAGGTGTTATCGGTTCTGCAATCGCAGCAGGATTCCTCCTCGCTGTATTTAAGTGAGCCGCTGAGCGAGCGGCGGCGCTTGTCACGCTTCGCTCGTAAACTCGCTTACTCTGTACGGGTAGGGGAGTCTGCTTTCGCACGACGGTACTAAAATATTTTCTGTAGGGGCGGATAATATCTGCCCTTTCTGATACCTAAAACCTGACACCTAAAACCGATTAATGAACCACTCATACTTGCTCATATCGAAATCATCCTTTTTGACTTTATCATCCTCCATCCATTTGCGTATCACCGCAGCATAATCCGAATATGGTCTGCCCGTTGCCTTTACGTGTGTATCGACTTTCCTGATGTAGTCCCGTGTATTACTTTCACCGTAATCATCCGTAAGCTCCTTGAACTCATCATCGGAAAGAAGAACAAAGCCGTATGGTCCACGGGCTTTTCTTTCCCTTTCTTTAATATCTTTTTTTCTTTCTTTATATGTATGGTTACCATTTTCGGCAACTGTAGAGTTACCAATACCGGCAACAGTGGAGTTACCATTTTCGGCAATAGCAGGGTTGTCATTTTCGGTAACTGTTACCGTTTCCGGTAACTGCACGAACTTCTCACTGAGTGAGATGGTCTGGGGACGCATTCCCTTTGCGGAATGACGTTCAATAAGTCCCATTGCGGAAAGTTTTTTCAGTGCCCTTGACACATGGGAAGCGAGCATCCCCACAGCCGAAGCTATCTCCGACAGAGGAATCTCGGCAAAGTCACGGTTGAAGCCGTAAGTCCTGCGGATTATATAGAGAAGTATCCTCATCTCGTTGCCTGATACATTGAGAGTGCAGAGCGCCTCGAGGACGTCGTTGGGTATGCGTGTGAAGTTTCTGTTCATATTCATAGTGAGCACCGCCTTTCACTATAGGGCAGAAAACAGCCCCGATTCAACGCATACCCGTTGAATATTGATTGTAAAATTTCTGTGAATTTGTTTCTGCACTATGTGCTTCACCTGCGGGTATTGTCAGTCCCTGCAAATCGGCTGTTCTGCGAAAATGATTTTTTTTGAAAAATATTACGGAAAGGCTTGCAAAATCTTATAAAATAGTGTAAAATAGAAATGTACGTTGTTAAGTTATTAACAACAAGAGCGATCTGTCTGCAATATCAGCCGCACAGGGCTTGCGCTCCGACGGATACAAAGTATATAACGAAAGGATGTCATACCAATGGCAGGATTAAACAAAGTCACAGTAGAAGACATTAACGTAAAGGGCAGAAAGGTACTCGTAAGAGTAGACTTCAACGTTCCTATGAAGGACGGCGAGATCACTAACGATAACCGTATCCAGGCTGCTCTCCCGACTATCAACAAGCTCGTAGAGAACGGCGCAAAGGTAGTTCTCTGCTCACACCTCGGCAAGCCAAAGAACGGCCCTGAGGCTAAGTTCTCTCTCGCTCCCGCTGCAAAGAGACTGGGCGAGCTCGTTAACACTAAGGTAACTTTCGCAGCTGATGATACAGTTGTAGGCGACAACGCAAAGAAGGCTGTAGCTGCTATGAACGACGGCGAGATCGTTGTTCTTGAAAATACACGTTTCCGTGGCGATGAAGAGACTAAGAACGGCGAGAAGTTCTCCAAGGAACTGGCTGACCTCGTTGACGGCGAAGTATTCGTAATGGATGCTTTCGGTTCTGCTCACCGTGCTCACGCTTCAACAGCAGGCGTTACAAAGTTCGTTAAGGAAACAGCAGTAGGCTACCTCATGCAGAAGGAGATCCAGTACCTCGGTAACGCTGTAGAGGATCCTGAGCATCCGTTCGTAGCTATTCTCGGCGGCGCTAAGGTTGCTGACAAGCTCAACGTTATCTCTAACCTCCTCGAGAAGTGCGATACACTCATCATCGGCGGCGGTATGGCTTATACATTCATCAAGGCTCAGGGCGGCTCTATCGGTAAGTCACTCGTTGATGACGAGAAGCTTGACTACTGCAAGGAGATGCTGGCTAAGGCTGAGAAGCTCGGCAAGAAGATCCTTCTCCCTGTTGATACAGCTATCGCTCCTGCTTTCCCTGATCCTATCGACGCTGAGATCTCTGTTGAGTACATTGACTCCGACAAGATCCCTGCTGACATGATGGGTCTTGATATCGGACCTAAGACAGCTGCTATCTTCGCTGAGGCTGCTAAGAGCGCTAAGACTGTTGTTTGGAACGGTCCTATGGGCGTATTTGAGAACCCAACACTCAAGAAGGGTACAGTTGCAGTTTGCGAGGCTCTCGCTGAGGCTGACGCTACAACAATCATCGGCGGCGGCGACTCTGCTACAGCTGCTATCCAGCTCGGTTTCGCTGACAAGATGAGCCACATCTCAACAGGCGGCGGTGCTTCTCTCGAATACCTTGAGGGTAAGGTACTCCCAGGTGTTGCAGCAATCGCTGAAAAGTAATTATATGAACAACAGGGCGGATAGCGATATTCGCCCTTGTTGTGATAAATGAGGTATGCATTATGAAAAAATGTGACTGCATGAATAAATTTAATGAGGATGTAAGAAGCAATAACACAGCTGTATGGCTTTTTGCGTTTTGCAGCTTTCTCCTCGGTATCGTACTTGGCTTTATGTTCTCTCCTGTAAAGAAGGGAATCAGGATCGGCTGCGACAATAAATCTGTCAGCGGCGGAAGTGAAAAGTCTCTCTACGATTTCGACAATGATGACGACGAAGATGTTGTCCATTTCTGACTGCTGAGCGAGCATAGCGCAATCACGTTACGCTCGTAAACTCGCTTACTCTGTACGTGGCGGCAAGTTTGCTTTCGCTCGTTCTTACTTTTGATGAACAGCAAACTAAAATTTGCCACTGAAATAGAATTTCAGTTTGTAGAGGACGGCGCCCTCGCCGTTCCATTCGGCTGCTGAGCGAGCAGAGCGCAATCACGTTACGCTCGTAAACTCGCTTACTCTGTACGTGGTGGCAAGTCTGCTTTCGCTCGTTTTTTACTTTTGATGAATAGCAAACTAAAATTTGCCGCTGAAAGAGAATTTTAGCTTGTAGGGGACGGCGCCCTCGCCGTTCCATTCGGCAAAATAATGATCTGTGGGCTGTCGGGGACGCCAGCCCCTACTATAATAAAAATAGCCGCAAACCATTGGTTAACGGCTGATAAAAGGAGTAATCACCCATGAACAAGAATTTAAGAAAAGCAATTATTGCAGGTAACTGGAAGATGAACAAGACAAGACCTGAGGCTAAGGCTCTTCTCGAAGCTATCAAGCCTCTCGTTGCTAACGCTGAGGGCAAGATCGAGGTTATCGCTTGCGTACCTTTCACAAACCTCGAAACAGCTATCAACACAACAGCAGGCAGCAACGTAAAGATCGGTGCCGAGAACGTTCACTTTGAAAAGAGCGGCGCTTTCACAGGCGAAATTTCTGCTGATATGCTCACAGAGCTCGGCGTTGAGTACGTTGTTATCGGTCACAGCGAGAGAAGACAGTACTTCGGCGAGACAGACGAGACTGTTAACAAGAGAACTATCGCTGCTCTCGAAGCAGGCCTCAAGCCTATCGTTTGCGTTGGTGAGCTCAAGTGGGAGCGTGAGTGCAACATCACTGAGGAAGTTATCGCTCGTCAGATCAAGCTCGATCTCTGGTCACTTACAGCTGAACAGGTAAAGAACGTTGTTATCGCTTATGAGCCTGTATGGGCTATCGGTACAGGTCTTACAGCTACTCCCGATCAGGCTGAGGAAGTTTGCGGATTCATCCGTGCACAGCTTGCTAAGCTCTTCGATCAGGCTACTGCTGACGCTGTAACTATCCAGTACGGCGGTTCTATGAACGCTAAGAACGCTGCTGAGCTTCTTGCTAAGCCCAACATCGACGGCGGTCTTATCGGCGGCGCTTCACTCAAGGCTGAGGACTTCAACGTTATCGTTCAGGCTGCTGTAAACGGCTGATGCAGTACGCTTATAAAGTCGATTGCTTCGACTGCACCTTCATGGGCAAGGAGAAGTACCGCTCGAAGCTGGAGGAGCTGCTCAACATAAGGGCTCAGGAAGGCTGGGAGCTGTTCTCATCCGAGGTCTCGGGAGAGGGAAGTCTTTGCACTGTCATCTTCCGCAGAGATGCTAACGGAGCTATAAAAGAAAAGTATTAATGAAACGTAGGGGACGGCGTCCTCGACGTCCCACGGACTGTATCTGTGACGCTGTCCCACACGTTTTTTGAAATTCAAAAAATAAATATCGAAAAACAATAATTTTCTATTGACAAATAATATTTTTCGTGGTATACTGTAGTCATAGACAGGCAAGGTGTACAGCTTTGCCGTACCTGTATATATTTTTACGAGGTGATACTATGCTGAATACTACAGATAATAACGTTGTCAGGAAAAAAAAGAAAATGTCAGGCTTCGGAATGCTCAACGTCCTTATGGTCATTGCATTCTTCTTCCTCGGAGGCTTTATTCTCGTCCTTGCTACCGCAGGAATTACTATGTTCCTGATCATCCCGTCGATCATCGTCAATGCCCTGCTTGCCTGTTTCTATAAAAGATACAAGCAGAACGGCACTATGAAAACTCAGATGATCATTTCCAGATGCATAGCAATACTCCTGTTCATCATTGTTTTCGGTTCACCGTTTATCGGCGCAGGCTTCACAGACAGCAAGTCTATGTATCTCCCAAAGCGTGAAGTCTTTGTCTTTGGTGTCAGATCAAGTGCTGCCAATGTACTGCCCCATAAGCTGCCGAAGGATGCAAGCGAATACTACTTCCGCACAGGCTTGCAGTTGGCGGCTCAGGACTATCATCCCCATGCCGACCTTTTGTTCAGATGCGGAACTGAGAGCATAGACAGTCTCATCAGTGAAGCCGAAAGCAGGGGAATGGCGAAAATGTCCGAGGGAAGTCCCGAGGGCTTCAAGGAGCTTTTTGGCGGCGACGAGGAGTACGAAAAGCAGATTCTGAGCGACAAGGTCAGCCTTGTTTCTGTAACCTGCAAATACCTCAATATCCCCGATATGGCGCTGTATAAGCTTGATACCGACAGTATCAGGCATTTGGCAGAGCACGGCGTTTGCTACGGAAGCGGCTCACAGGGCTGTGCCTTCGACAGGGAAACGGGCTATGCCGTTTACTGGGGGTAAGACCATTTATCAGTTATTAGTTATTAGTGATCAGTGAGGGACAATGTCCCGAAAATGAATGACCGATCACTAATAACTAACAACTTAAAACTTGTAACTCAAATTACAAAGGAGAATTTTTATGTCAAAAAAACCTGTAGCACTTATTATCATGGACGGCTTCGGCTACAATCCCGATACATACGGCAACGCTATTGCTGCTGCAAAGAAGCCTAACATTGACAAGTACTTAGAGACCTGCCCCAACACCATCATCGGCGCAAGCGGACTTGATGTAGGTCTTCCTGACGGTCAGATGGGTAACTCCGAGGTAGGTCATACAAATATCGGTGCAGGCCGAATCGTATATCAGATGCTGGTAAAGATCTCCAAGGACATCAAGGACGGCACATTCTTTAATAACAAGGCTATCCTCGGCGCTATGGAGAATTGCAAGGCTAAGGGAAGCGCTCTCCACCTGATGGGACTTCTCTCACCCGGCGGCGTTCACAGCCACATGGAACACCTCTACGGTATCGTTGAGATGGCTAAGAAGAACGGTCTCGACAAGGTCTACATCCACGCTTTCCTTGACGGCCGTGACGTTCCTCCGTCATCTGCTGCTGAGTACATGGAAGAAGCAGTTGCTGAGCTGAAAAAGATCGGCGTAGGCAAGGTAGCTACTATCTCAGGCCGTTTCTACGCTATGGACAGAGACAACGCATGGGACAGAGTTGAGAAGGCTTATGCTGCTCTCGTTTACGGTGAAGGTGTCAAGGAGACCGATCCTGTTCAGGCTATCAAGAATTCCTACGCTAACGAAGTAACCGATGAGTTCATGCTTCCTACAGTTATCGAAGGCGGCGCTCAGATCAAGGCTGACGACAGCGTTATTTTCTTCAACTTCCGTCCTGACCGTGCAAGACAGATCACTCGTTCATTCGTTGATCCCGAGTTCACAGGCTTCGAGAGAAAGAACGGTTTCTTCCCTGTAAACTTCGTTTGCATGGCACAGTATGACGCTACAATGCCAAACGTTTCTGTTGCATACCCACCTGAGCAGCTCACAATGACAATGGGCGAATACCTTGCTAAGCTGGGCAAGACACAGCTCCGTATCGCTGAGACACAGAAGTACGCTCACGTTACATTCTTCTTCAACGGCGGCGAGGAGAAGCAGTTTGAGGGCGAGGATCGTATCCTCATCAAGTCACCTGACGTTCCTACATTCGATCTCAAGCCTGAGATGAGCGCTTACGAAGTTTGCGACGCTGTTTGCAAGGCTATCGAGGAGGACAAGTACGACGTTATCATCCTTAACTACGCTAACTGCGATATGGTTGGCCACACAGGTATCTTCGACGCAGCTGTAAAGGCAGTTGAGGCTACTGACGAGTGCGTAGGCCGTATGGTAGACGCTATCCTCGCTAAGGGCGGCGCTGCACTTATCACTGCCGATCACGGTAACGCTGACAAGATGATGGAACCTGACGGAAGCCCGTTCACAGCTCACACTACAAACCCTGTTCCTCTTATCGCTGTAGGCGTTGAGGGCAAGCTTGCTGAAGGCGGCGTTCTTGCTGACCTTGCGCCAACAATGCTTGATATCATGGGCGTTGAGCAGCCTGCTGAAATGACAGGTAAGTCACTTCTTATAAAGTGATCAAAAATAGAGATCAGAAATCAGAATAAGGCCATTGCTTTATTTTGTAGGGGCCGCCTCTGGCGGTCCTCTGATTTTTTATGACTATGTTTTAAATATCGCTGATTCAATAAAAGCATGGATAGAAATTTTATTATGACCGAATATGACCAAAAGCTGGAATCCCGCTTGTTTGCGTTTCTGGAGAAGTGTCTGCCCGAGTCGGGACGTGCTCTCGACCTGAACGGCCGACACAGCTTTTACAAGGATATCCCCGGTCATTTCGACGTTTTCCTTTGCATGACAGACGGCGAAACGATCATTGGCACTGTTGCTGTAAGGCCGATGAATGACAAGGACTGCGAGCTGAAATCCCTGTATCTTCTTGAGAAATACCACGGCATGGGACTTGGCAGAAAGCTGCTGGAAACTGCTGTAAGATACGCAGCAGACAGCGGATACGAGCGAATGTATCTGGATTCGCTTTCCACCAGCAAACGTGCGCTGAAGCTTTACCGAATGGCTGGGTTCAGAGACACAGAAAAGTACAACGACAGCATCTTTTCGGATGTTTTTATGGTTCTTGAATTAAGGAGATGATAGTATGTGGAACGGCAGAAAAAAAGCCCTTACATTCAGCTATGACGATGGCATAGCGCAGGACATAAGATTCACTCAGCTGCTCAACAAGTACGGAATGAAGGGCACATTCAACCTTAACAGCGGACTTATGAATGATGATGGTGCATGGACTACCGACAACGGCATACATATCAGAAGACTGACTCCCACGGAAGCTGTGGACGTCTACAAAGGCCATGAAATAGCCGTTCACTGCGTTACTCATCCCCACATTCTTGATATGCCCGAAGATGAACTGCGCCGTGAGATAATGGACGACAAGGCGGCGCTGGAAAAGCTTTTCGGCTGTCACATCAGCGGCATGGCTTATCCCTACGGCGAATACAACGACCTGATAAAACGTGTGGCAGGGGAGTGCGGAATAAAATTCAGCCGCACCTGCTGGGATATGCACGGTTTTGAGCCTCAGAGCGAACTTCTGGCGTTCAGGGCGACCTGCCATCACAGATATGAGAAACTGTGGGAACTGGCAGATGAATTCCTCGCATATGACGGCGATGAACCCATTTACTTCTGTCTCTGGGGGCACAGCTACGAATTCGATATCCACAACAACTGGGAGCTTATCGAGCGCTTCTGCGAAAAAATGGCAGGGCACGACGATATCTTCTATGGCACGAACAGCGAAGTCCTGGGAATATGAAAATGAGCACATGGTTAGCTTCGGTTAACTCATGTGCTTTTCTTATAGATTTCTGTTAGTGAAATATAATAATTTGATGTGTTAGCGCTTGCAAATAAATTTAAATAACGTTAAATCGCTGAAAAGTCCATTGACACGGTAAAATGTAATATGTTATAATAGTAAAAGCGTTTCTCCGTCGAAACGTTTGTATTATTAAGGAGAAATTTATGTCATTCAAATATTTATGCATTTCTGCATTGCTCATATCCTGCACAGGCTTGCTGTGTTCGTGCAGTTCGCCGCTTTCATCGTCTGTAACCGAGAGCGGCGGCGATGCTCAGAATCTTGATGTTTTCGCAATGAATACCTATATGTCCATGAAGGCTTACGGCGATAATGCACAGAAAGCCCTTGATGATTCAAGGGAACTGATAATGCGACTTGAAAGCGAACTTTCCGTTACCGACGAAGGAAGCTGTATCTATGAGCTGAACAAAAACGGAAAGGGGACTGTTACCGACTCTGCGGCTGTGCTGATAAATAAGGCGGTCGAAATAGGTGACAGAACAGGCGGAGCTCTCGATATTTCGCTTTATCCCGTGCTGAAAGAGTGGGGATTCACCACCGAGGACTACCATATTCCCGATGATAAAATTCTCGCTGACCTTTTGTCGGATGTGGACTATAAAAGCATTTCGATCAGCGGCAATGAAGTGACGCTTCCCGAAAATGTTCAGATAGATCTTGGCGCACTTGCTAAGGGCTACACCAGCGACAGCATAATGAAGCAGATGTCCTCAGACGGCGTAGATTCGGCAATCGTCAGCCTCGGCGGAAACGTACAGGCAATAGGCGGAAAGCCCGACGGCTCGGCATGGAAAGTGTCTGTAAGAGACCCTTTCGCTCCCGACACTGATATGTGCATCGTGGAGATAAAGGACAAAGCTGTTATAACATCGGGCAACTATGAGCGCTTTTTTGAGGGAGAAGACGGCCGGGTCTACTGGCATATAATCGACCCCTCAGACGGAGCTCCGGCGGACAACGGTCTTGTTTCCGTTACCGTGATCGGAGACAGCGGCCTGATGTGTGATGCGCTTTCGACGGCGCTATTTGTCTGTGGAACTGACAAGGCTCAGCAGATCTGGCGCAGTGAGCAGAGCTTTGACATGGTGCTGGTCACTGACGACCACAGGCTTCTTGTGACAGAGGGCATAGCTGACAGCATCACCAATATCAGCACAATGGATATGGAGGTGCTGAGCCTTGACTAAAGGTGTAAAACTAGCGATCGCAGCAGCTGCGGTCATATTTCTTGGAGCAATAGCAGCTATTATTTTTCTGCAAAGGCCTGCTCAGGGGACGTGGGTGGAGATCCTACAGGACAACAAGGTGATCTGCACCCTTGACCTTTCTCAGGAGCCTGACCGCACCTTTCGAGTGGAGTTCCCCGAGGGCGGCTGGAATGAGATCCGTATCGAAAACGGAACGATCTGCATTTCTGATGCGGACTGTCTGGATCATACCTGTGTCCGCACCGGTAAGCTGCGCTCCGAGGACATCCCCATCGTTTGTCTGCCCCACAAGCTGGTCATCAAATACTGTGCTCCACCGGAGGAAAGCTGATGAAAACCAAACGTCTGACCGAGCTTTCACTGCTGACAGCAGCGGCTCTGATAGCCTTCATAATTGAGATGAGGCTGCCG
>OCVV012835311.1_pt1 | contig 11430 bp, 6 predicted proteins | sample 1539721 | NCBI WGS metagenome assembly OCVV01 (sample SAMN02144230, study PRJEB22623) | gut metagenome | biome: sheep rumen | host: Ovis aries | place: New Zealand | reverse complement strand
AATCCTATATTTTATGACAAAACTTAAACAAACTTATCTGTCTCCCGAGACAGACCTCCTCGTGGTACGATTCGAGGAAAACATTATGAGCCCCGGTGTGGGCACCTCCGGTGCTGCTGGAGGAATCGACGAGGGTGAAGAATATGAACTTGGTTAATAGTTACCCTATGAAAAAGTTTTACCTTCCTATTTTTGTGGCAGCGTCAATGACGTTTGCTCTTACCTCTTGCAATAAAGAGATTGATTCTCCTGCTCAGAATAATGAGGAGAACTTGGTGACTGTATCCATCACTGCCGGTAATCCCGAAATTGATCCTGCGACCAAGACTGAAATGGTCGGGACTACTCCCTATTGGTCTGCAGAAGATGCCATCGGCGTCTCCACTCAAAATGAGAATAGTTATAATAATGTAAAGTTTCTCTCAGGTCTGACGGAGAAAGCAGCCACAGCGACATTTACTGCAGAAGTTGCGGCATCCAATCTCGGCAAGACTGCTTATGCTTATTATCCCTACTCAACTAACAATCCATATGCGACTGGTGTTATTGGAGTAGACATTCCCGAGACTCAGTATCCCAGTCTCACCAGCTTTGACTCAAAGGCGGACCTCATGGTGACCAATGAGCCGTTTGAATTAGCCGCATCACTGAGTGACCTTATCTTCAAACGTCTCGGGGCCATCTTGAAAGTAGTCATCATAGATAACACTACCGGAAAAGTCCTCAATGGGCAGAGTGTTTCGGATGTCAAACTTACAGTAGATTCCGACATTATCGGAAGAGCAAAGATTGACCTTGTCAATGCTCAACTTGACGGTTTTAGCAGCGGTGCAAAAAAATCAGTGCAAGCAGTCTATACAAATGAAAAATATACAATCAATGGCTCGAATGCTACTTATTTGATCGTATATCCTCAAGTTCTTGAAGCGGGAGGAAGCCTGACTCTTGAAGGAACTACTGATAACTATAAGTTTAGCAAGACCATTTCAAGTATCCCGGAATTGAATTTTAAGGGCGGTGCTATAACTACTCTCAAAATAAAAGTAGACAGTTTCACTGCAGACCCGGCTGGGGCGGCTCTGCCTTTTACTGAAAATTTCTCTGCTATTACAGTTGGTAACAACACCTCATCTTCCGGATCAAGCACTAAGACTGATTCCGATGAACTTACCCAATTCCAGACGGTTGCCAACGCTTATAAGGCTGGTGGTGCAGTTCGTCTTGGCAAGAGTGGTACTCTTACAACCAATGCACTAAACCTTTCTAATGATTTCACAGTTGTTGTGAAAATCAAGGGCTGGAGTACTTCTGAGAAAGACTTGACTGTTACTGTAGGTGATCAATCACATACATTCAGTTGTACTACAGCCATGACTGATGAGTTCAATGAATTCTCTCACAAGTTCTCTGCTGCTACGAAGAAATCCTCTGTGTCCTTTACAACGGATGCTAATACAAGAGTTTTCATTGATAATATTAAAATCGTCTCTGGCGATTACGTGGTCGTTCCGGTAATTAATTATGAATCTCCCGATATCGTTCCTGCCGCTGGTAAAGAAATCGAGATTCCGTTCAGCATTGATAACCCTACTGAGGGGAAGACTTTGTCTGTTTCAATTAAAAATGGATCAGAGGGAATGATTTCTTCCGCCTCCGTTGATGCAGAAAACAATATCATAAAGGCCACGATCTCGGCTTATAATGGGACAGATATTAACCGTAAAGGCTACCTTGTTCTTAATTATGATAATGCTGAGAACGATGGTCTTGAAATAGAAATTGAGCAGCAGAAGGCTTCTAATACCGATATTATTACTTACGCGAAAGTAAGCGTAACTGGATCATCCTATTCAGACTGGAGCGACAAGACCTTTGGTTCAAGTGCTGTCTACTCGGGTAGGACCGCTGGTAGCAATAGTGGTATTCAAATGAATTCTCCTGCGAATACGGGATTCTACACAACCACATCCGGCGGTTATGTAAAATCCATTTCGATAGCAGATTGGAAGAGTCAGTCCAATTCAGCAGGTAAGTTTGTAGTATATGCTAGCAATACTGCTTATACTGGATTCACAAATAATGATGAGACCCAAGTTATTGAATTGACATCCTCTAATCTTTCTTACACATTCACAGATAATTACAAGTTTATAAAAGTAACCGGTAGCGGCAAAGCAATATACGTGGACCAGATTACTGTTGAATGGAGTTCTGAAGCTATTCCTGTTCCAGTTGAAAAGCCGGTCATTTCATTCGACTCTTCTACGAATAAAGTCACTATTACTTGCGCTACGGAAGGAGCGGATATCTATTATACCACCAACAATAACGATCCTACTTCTTCAGATACGAAGTACACATCTCCTATTCAGCTAAGTTCGGGTGACGCCTTCACTATTAAGGCTATTGCAACTAAAAGTGGCATGCTTGATAGTGAGATAGCTTCAGAAGATGTTGCTTATTATTCTGGCTCCACTGGTGAGAAAAAAGATATTATAACAGCTAATATGCTTACTGCAACCGGAACAAGTTATGCGGCCTTCTCTGAAGTCAAATATGAGGGTACAGGCCATTCTGATGCGGTTTACGCAGGCGCAAGTGCATTAAACAGTGAAACTAACATCCAATTACGTTCTAAGAGTTCTGATTCTGGCATTTTCACTACTACTAGCGGCGGAAAAGTTAAATCTATCAAGATTAATGTAGCTTCTGGTTCAAATACCATAGATGTTTATGGTAAGAATAGCGCATATTCACTCGTTGGTGATTTGTATTCAACAGATACTCAAGGGACTAAAATTGGGAGCGTTTCCGAAACTGGTACTATAACCGTAGAGGGTGATTATGAATATATCGGTATCCGTTCTAATAACGGAGCAGTATATATCTCTAGCATCGAAATAACTTGGGATTGACTCCCATCCGGAGGCGTAACCTCCGGGGATGGAAACATCACCGCCGTCTCTTCCTTTAACGAAAGCGCGTCAGGGGCAACCCTGACCGCTTCGTTTGAAGGAGTGAGAACCTCTCCGGCCCCGCAGGAAGCGGGATTCCGGATTGGCACAAATCCGAGTTCTTTGACACTTCAGACCGTTTATACCAACGATCTGCTGGACAGTGCCTCCGGTAAGTTTACCGCAGATGTGAACAGCCTGTCACACTCAACCACCTACTATTACCAAGCTTTCATGACCGTAAGCGGCGGGAATGGCGGATGTACGGAGATTGTGAGCAGCGCCATCGGCAGTTTCACCACAACGGATAATGTCCCGGCCACTCCCTCCGGATGGCTGGAACTTCCCGCCACGACAGGAAGTGAAGACTATGTAGGCGTTTTCTACGGCAGCGGCGGCACCTCGGAGGAGTACAGGAATTATAGCTACAACTACAGTTATACCTACTACGCCTCCCTCTGGACAGCCTACCCGCTGACCAAGGCGCTGACCACAGGTTCTGCCTCAACAAGCAGTTGGCGTTTCAACCCCAACATCGACCAGAGCAAGCAGGTAAGCATTACCAAGAACAGCTACGGAACGATGTACGGCAATGACACCTACTCCCGTGGACATCAATGCCCCAAAGCAGACCGTAAGTCTGATGATACAATGAACCTGCAGACCTACTATGCCACCAACCAGACTCCCCAGATCCAACAGAATTTCAATCAGGGAATCTGGAGCTCACTGGAGGACGCAGAAAGGGCGCTCGTAAGCAGCAATGCCAGCGAAACCGTGTATGTTGTCACTGGCCCGGCATATAGGACTGTAGGCGGTAGTGAGACCATCTCCTACCTTACCGGAGCCACAGGCAAGAATGCAAATCCTACGCAGCTTCCTATTCCAAACTACTATTGGAAAGCCTTCCTGAAGGTTAAATGGAGCGGGAACACTGTCACATACGCGTCGGCCATCGGATTCTGGTTTGAACACCAGATATACGTCAACGACAGCTACACCAACTACGCTGTAAGCGTTGACTACATAGAGCGGATGACGGGATTTGACCTGTTCACCAACCTGCCCGGCGACAACAGCTCCGGGATAGAGAAAACGGCTGAAGCCAACACCAGCTGGACAACATTCCAGAGTTTTTGATCAATCACATGAAACTGTCATTCACCAAGAAGAATGGCAGTTTCATATTTAATATACGCACTGAATCTACTGCCGGGAAAATGCGCCATAATCCGTCCGCAGCCTGGATGTTTGGACCCGCCGCCGGATTTGGACGTCTTTTCCCGTCCGCGCGAAAAACGATAATAAACTATCTCTATCCGGCGGCAGTGCTGTTTGGTATCACGGTCATAAGTGATACTATAGCCGATTTCAAACACTCTCTCAAGCAAAAAACTACTCTGATTTGAGCCGATTCGTCAAAATTTGAGCCGATTCTTGCTTATTTGACGTTTTATTCTTATTTTTGGCTCAAATACTATTGAAATGGACAAAGATAACATCATTGACTTCATTTGGCAGCACCCATTCTCAACCCGGGAGGAGATACGAGTCGGTATTGGCTTTGACGGAAGTGTTTCTTCACTGAAAAGACTCATTGCTGAAGCTTTAGATTCCGGAACTATATTGGTTGAAGGTAAAGGACGGGCAACCAAATATGCCCCTATGAAGTATCCAGATGGCATTCAAACCTTTGAGAAAGTCAGGAAGGAGGGTTATTTGTATATTGATAAAACCGACTTGGTATATTCTCTGGTAAACCGTTCCTCGTCATATGTTTTTCTCAGTAGACCAAGACGATTCGGAAAATCTCTGCTTATCAGCACCCTGCAGGCTTACTTTGAAGGAAATGCCGAATTGTTTAAAGGTCTTTCAATAGAGAAAAGGGAAATGAAATGGATAAAGTATCCTGTGATCCGGTTGGATCTGAGCACTGCTGCAGATATACTGGACAAGGAACAGCTTTATCTGAAACTCAATAACATCCTCCGAGAAAACGAAGTCAATCTTGGCTTGTCCAAAGATGAAACACTGCCTGGAGAACGGCTCTACTCGATTGTACGCCTGGCATACGACAAATATGGGCAGAAAGTCGTCATTCTGATTGACGAATATGACGCCCCCATGCTTGGAGTAATATACAACACAGAAAAGGCCGATGAATACAAAAGCATCATAAAGGAGTTGTTCTCACCACTGAAGAAACTCGAGCCATATCTTCGCTTTGTTTTCCTGACTGGAATCACGAAATTCAGTCAAATGAGTTTGTTCAGCACTTTAAACAATCTTGACGACATCTCTCTGGATGATGAATTTGCTGCGATATGCGGTTTTACTGAGGCGGAGATATCCACACGCCTTGATTCAAGTCTCAGGATTCTTGCCAGGAAGTACGAAACCTCGGTCGAAGAAATCTCGTTACAGATTAAGCAAAAATACGACGGATACCACTTCAGCCCGGCATGTCTGGATATTTATAATCCTTTCAGCGTGCTCAAAGTGTTCTCAAAGATGAAAATGTCGGACTATTGGTATTCATCAGGAACTCCAACCTTGCTTTTTGACTCTCTCAAGCGCTTTGATACACATATCGACGAGATAGATGGAGCGGAAGCACCCGCATCGATATTCAATCAGCCGACGGAATCAATTACCAGCGTAATACCCCTGTTTTACCAAAGCGGTTACCTGACATTGAAATCATATCACAGCGACACAGACACGTATGTGCTTGGAATCCCCAACGCTGAGGTCCGTTCCGGCCTCATGGACAACCTGCTGCCTTCAGTTTCAGGTATGTCACCAATAGAGACTCAGAATGTGGCAATAAGATTCAAAAGAGCACTTTTGAATGACGATATGAATTTGGCCATAGACATCATCAAAGGCTTCTTTGCATCCATCCCTTACCCGGAATTCGGGAGTGAGTCCTTGGCTACATTCGAGAAGAAAGAAGCCTATTTCAAGCGCCTGTTCTACATCTTTTTCAGTTTCATGAACGTGCAGATTCACACTGAAGTCATGAACAGCGAAGGCCGAACAGATGCTATAATGCAACTTGGAAGCAATGTGTACATAGTCGAAGCCAAACTTGACTCATCACCAGAAGCTGCGATCAAGCAAATACGCGAGAAAGGTTATGCCACGAGGTTTGCCGGAAGCGGCAAAAACGTCGTTCTAATTGGATTGAATTTCTCTTCCAAAACCAGGACTGTCGAGAACTGGAAGATGATAAACGCCTAATCTTTTCACACGGACGGGAAAAGACGTCAAAATCCGGCGGCAGGTCCAAGAATCCTGGCTACGGACGGGAATAATGGCCAAAATCCGGCGGCAGGGAAACAATAAGCATCCGGCGAAGTACGTGAACGTAACACGACGTTATATGCAAGTAGCAGCAACTTTTCCGAAGTTCCGGTTGCCGCTACTTTTTTTACCAAAACTTGGAAAAGAGGACAAAAAGTGTTAAAATCGCCTTGGAAAAACGGATTGTGTTATGCCGACAAGATAAATAGATGCTGAAATTGATGCTATTTACGATAATAGTAAGATAGCACGTAAGCATCCCAGCAAGTATATGTCATCTAAAGAGCTCAGGCGAAGTCTCAACTGGCTCAATAATCCGGGGTTAGTGCAATACTAAAAAAGTAGCCGGGTTGATGCCCCGGCTACATATAACAATGATCGACTAAAGGCTAGTAACTCTGGAACGTTGTCCTGTAAGCATCCGACGAAGTACATATAAGTGACACGGAGTTATATGCAAGTGGCAGCAACTTTTCCGAAGTTCAGGTAAGTTGCTGCTACTATATTAATTATTCCAAAGTGGTGTAGCTACCGATTCGGCCGCGTTTTGGATGCTTGCCGGGACATTGGGGAAGAAGTCAAAACCTGCCCGAGTCTCTATGGCGTCTATTGTAGTCACATACGAGGCATCGTAATAATGGCTTCCGGAGTGCGACTCGTTTGTGTAGATGTATGCAATGCCGCTTGCCGACGTAATCTCATGCGATGCATTGAACGAACATTTCATCAAGCACTTGTAGAAGTGACTCGGAAGGGGTACGTTGTAGTCTCCGCTGGGAAGAGTGCTTATACTGCCCTCATATAGGACACCAGTAACCACATACAATGTATCGCGTCCGCTTGGCGCATTATCTACAACTTTCTGCTCCAGAGCGCTCCACAAACCGTTGTTGAAGCCGTCCTGCCACTGCGGCGCCTGATTGCTGTAGTAGAAGGTTTGGTTGTTCTGTTTTGCCGACGACTGCCTGTAGTTGGACGCAACCAGGTGTCCTCTGCTGTATCCTACAGCGCTCGCGTTGTCAAGACCGGTCTGTTGGGTAAGGCTTATAGCCGGGTCTGATGTCCAGGAGCCAGTGCGGCCGACGCCTTCGTCAAGCCACTCAGAGGCGTGCATTGCATGTGCAGTCCAGAGCGGAGCATACTTGCTGCCGTCGTAGAGAACGGTGTAGTTGCGCGTCTTCTTCCCGCTGGTTGGATGCGTAAACGTATGCGTAGCAACCTGCTGTTTGCTGTTGGTGGTGTAGTACCTGTACCAGATATCATCCCTGCCGCTGTTCTCGCCGCTGATGCTGCTGCCGTTAAGGGTTGTAAGCGCAGGCACCTCGTAGCAGTCGAGGTAGCCGTTTGAACCGGCTGCAGCCGCCTTTGTGGTAAAGCTCATCACGGAACCGTAGCGGTACTCGTATGAGCCGGTGCTCTCGTTATACTCGGCTGCATAGGCACGGAAATAATAGGTGGTACTTTCTGAAAGTCCCGTGAGCGTGGCATTGAAAGTAGAAGACGTACTTCCTCCCGCAAGGTCCCCGTTCAGGTTTCCTGCCGATGCTCCCCACTCGAAGCCCGTGTAGTCCACTCTTCCGGTTGCACCCGCGTATCCGCCGTTGAGGACGGCCGTAGTCTGCTGGATGCTGCTTGCGGCGTAAGTGCTCACGGTTGACGTTGCCACCGCCTTTGTGGTGAAGGACCTCTCGCCGCCAAGCACTTCCTCGCCCCCTTCAATCACATAAGCCTTATAATAGTAGGTGGTTCCTGCCGCTAGTCCCGTCAGCGCCTTCGAGAAAGGTGAAGATGTACCCGCCGCGGCAACCTTGTTTCCAAGGCTCCCCGAGGTGGTCCCATAGTAGAACCCGGTTTCGCTGATGGCTCCGGTCTCCCCGGAGAAGGAGCCCGACAGGGTTGCCCCTGTCGAGCTTACTTCCGTAGGAGAAGAACCTGTAGTCACAGTAGCTGTGGGCTCTTCACCCCCGGCGCCTCCGCCGGATGCTCCTCAATATTTACCCGTTAAATCGACTTCATCAATAACCGCCTGAGTATTTGAGGTATTCCAAATAATCTTCAAATACAGAGTGCTTACCTGGGCAGCAGCAGGAAGAGAGTAACTTCTTTCGACAAATGTTGTTGCACCAGAGCCTGTTCCTGCTACTTCATTGTATTCACCAGTAGAGCTTGTTGCATAGTATAAACTTGTCGAATAAGTCCCTTTGATTGATGCGGCCTTCCATTGATATGTAAGAACCATATCTTCAGCTGAGGAAACATTTAATGGGCCAATAATTAGAACTGCATCTGTCCCCTGAGTACTCTGGTTTAGTCCAGATTGCGTTGAACCACCTGTATTCTTACTTTGTTTAGCATTTGTGACTGTATAGGAAGAAATACCAGAGTAGACAGCAGAAACACCGGTCTTTACTGAATAGGTATCCGACCAAGCTCTTGCTGACCCCGTATTGTTACCGAATGTTTCGTGGAAAAGGACTTGTTCTGTTTTAGTAGCGCTTACCACATAGTTGGCAGTCACCGACACGTTTCCAGCAGGCATTGTGAATGTGGTTGTGCTCTCGGTAGTACTTGCAGGAGTTGCACCGGTAACAGTCCAGGAACTGAATGCATAGCCAGAATTAGCGGACGCTGAAATTGTAACTTCGGTACCTGCGACTACAGAGGTGGAAGGAGTGACGGTAATTGTTCCGTGATCTGCAGTTGTAGAGATTGTATACAGCTGTGCAAACGTAGCAGATACGGTCACGTTGCTGGCGGGCATGGTGAACTTGTTGTCTGTTACGGTTACCTCATTGCTGGAGGCGTCGCGAACGTCATAGCTTGAGAGGGCGTAACCGGCATCGGGAGTAGCATAGAGGGTGATAATATCTCCCTCTTCTGCAGTAGCAGCACTAGCAGAAACGGAACCGTTTGCGATGGAGTCTTCAACCGTGATGCTGTACATGGTGACAGTTTTGAGTTCTCCAGTGTAGTAGACGGTAACTTCGGTGAAGCCGCAGGTGCCGCCAATAGTCGCAGAGAAGGCCGCTTTGCCGTCAGTAGGAGTAACGGTTACGGTTGTGCCATCAACAGAGGCAGTTGCATTTGTCCAGGTTGAATTCTTTAATGCAGTTGCATAGTTTTCTGAAGTTGCGGTGAATTCGACATAGCCGATAGTGCTACTGGAATAAGGTGTGATTGTCAGTACATTGTCCTTATAGAAGCGGGTGCTGGAATATGAATGTCCACTAGTTCCGGGATAATAATTATTGGCGGCGGTTCCTGTTCCCTTGGTATTTACCATAGTAACGCCCCTGTAATCCCAGCTAAGCTTATCCTCAGAAGCCGTCTTGGTTTCATCGGTGCTCAGATCCCAGAAGAAGCTACTATAGGCAGGGATAACTGTCACGCTGAACGCACCATCCTTGGCAGGGTAAACATCGTAGGCATCAACATGGACGTTGATTGTGGTAGTACCTTCGGCAACGCCGGTAACGATACCATCAGCTGCAACTGTGGCGACGTCGGGGTCAACAGAGGTATAGGTAATGGTTGCGCCGGAGTTGACGGTTACGCTGTTATTCTTGGTCTTGCCAACCTCTACGGTAATGGCATCGGCACCCATAGTGAATTCAGTGGTATAGACCTTTTCGGCCACATGCACATTCTTGACTTCCCATGTCGGAGCATTTGTAGTGTTGCTTGTGTATTTGAATCCAAGCTTTACCTTGTGGCCTACATAAGAGTTGAGAAGAATCTCGCCGGAGCTTACGAAAGTCCAGTCGCTGCCGCTGGCATAGTTGGGAATGGTCACCTGCACCCAATCGGCACCGGCTTCATCGGTAAGTACCCAGAGGGTGAGTTCATTTGCTACAGTGCCGGCATAACGATGAACATGCTCGAATGTGGCATAAGCGGCAGGAACGCTTGTGAGGTCAATCCAAGGAGAAGTGAGCCAGGACTCTGAGCTATAATTAGTGCTGGAGACACGAGCGGAGGCCTTCATACCGTAGCCGGAAGCAAACTGCCAAATGTCGGTGGATGCAACCTGCTCTCCGTCGGTTTCAAATTCACCGATACCAGTAGCGAACGGCTCACTGTAAGGAAGGCTCTTAACAGTTTCTACAACACCGTCAACGCGGGCTGCATTGTCAAGATTCATGTTGTAGTGCTTAATCTCGTTGCGGCCGAGAGTCTTGTTTGAATAGTTGAATGTGTAAGTTGCCGCATCCGTTCCAATGGTGATAGTGCCGGAATAGATACCGGGAGCCACAACCATGTAAACGGATGATGCGTTTGCCTTAGTGTCGGCAACTGCCACAGAGAGGCCGTTGACCTTTGCATAATCATAATCAGCACCCCGTCCAAAGGTAAGGGCAAGGCTGGATTCAGAAGACTCGCTTACGCCGGTAAGGTCAAGATAACCGTCACCAGTTACGACAGGTTCTGTATCATCACCGTTAAGGTCCTTCTTGGATGTAGCAGTGAATGTGATATACTGGATTGTTTCAGTGTCGTAATTGCTCGAGAAGACCTTGAAATCAATCACGGAGCCAAGATTCATGAACTTGATCTGTCCGTTGGGCTTTTCTTTTGCCTCATAGTCATTCTCAATCTTGAAAGGCACACCTGCAAGGGGCATGGCAGATGAACTGCCGCCAAGCTGGACGTTTGCAAGATAAATATGGTTTTCGGTCTTGTCTGAATTATCAGAATCGTAAGGATAATAAGCATAGGCATAAGTGTTTGCCGCAATTGCATTGGTGCTGTAAAGGATAACGGACGTTGGAGAAGTTTCTTTGTTTACCTCTGCGTATCCGGTATAACCCTCAAGGAACATACCTACCCTGTCACCAGCTACCCAAGCGACGCCGGTTTCGCTGATTGTGGCCTTTGTCTCGTCCTCCGCAATGGTGAAAGTGTACTTGTAGCCATCAGTCTTTTCCTGAGGCTCCCTGAAATCCTGTTCTTTGTTGCAAGAATTGAAGGAAACTGCAGCTGCCAGAGCAGCAATTAAGGAGAAATACTTCTTCATGGCTGTTTCAATTAAAAGTCTTCTTCACCACCGTCGTGGAATACTTCCGTTCCATCGTTATTGAAACTCATAATGTTTTCCTCGAATCGTACCACGAGGAGGTCTGTCTCGGGAGACAGATAAGTTTGTTTAAGTTTTGTCATAAAATATAGGATT
>OCVV011180503.1_pt1 | contig 11431 bp, 6 predicted proteins | sample 1539721 | NCBI WGS metagenome assembly OCVV01 (sample SAMN02144230, study PRJEB22623) | gut metagenome | biome: sheep rumen | host: Ovis aries | place: New Zealand | reverse complement strand
GCAGCGTCAGGATCGCGTTGGCTTTGTCATACGGTCCCGAAAGCAGCGTGGTAATGCGCAGCTCCTCCAGAGAGTTTCTGTAGGCCGTCAGCTCTTCGTCGATCTCCGGGATCAGAGAAGCATCATTCTCCTCATACGCCATGTCGATCAGCACTTCAATATCGTCATAGGCGGAATTCAGGGATTCCACCTTCTCCACGGTGTCCTTGAGCCCTTTCAGCGTCTGCATGATCTTCGCCGCGCGGTCCGCGTCATCCCAGAATCCGGGCTCCTCCATATTTTTTTCCAGTTCGGCGATGCGGTTCCGCTTCCCGTGAAGATCCAGGGAATCGCTCACCTCGATAAGCGGCTGCTTCGTTGCCTGAAGATCCGCCTTGAACTGATCCAGTTCTACCATAATCAATCACCTTTATCTGCCGGGGAATTACTTCCTTCCGTGGCAGTTCTTGTACTTCTTTCCGGATCCGCAGGGGCAGGGATCGTTCGGATAAATCTTTTTGTTCTCACGGCGCTTCGGCTGACGGACCGCGGTATCGTCCTTGTTCGTGCCGGTCGCCTTGGCTACTTCCTCACGCTCCACCTTCTGCTCGACGCGGATGTGCATCAGGAGCTTGACCGTATCTTCCTTCATGGCGCTGGTCATCTCGTCGAACATCTCGTAGCCGATCATCTTGTATTCCACAAGCGGATCTCTCTGGCCGTACGCCTGCAGGCCGATGCCCTCGCGCAGCTGGTCCATATCGTCGATGTGCGCCATCCACTTCTGGTCGATGACACGCAGCAGGATCACGCGCTCGATCTCACGGATCTGCTCGGGATCCGGGAATTCGGCTTCCTTGCGCTCATACAGCCGGACTGCCTGCTCCTTTAAGAGCTGCTTCATATCGTCCTTGCGGAAATGCTTCTTCTGATCCTCGGTCAGCGCAAGCAGCGGCATCGGGAAGATGGGCTGCACGAGCTGGTTGTATTCGGTCAGATCCCACTCGTCCGCGGACTTGTCTTCGGGGATGCTGATATCCACGATGCTTTCGGCGACATCGTTGATGAACTTGATGATGACATCGCGCATGTTCTCGCCGTTCAGGACTCTGCGGCGCTCGCCGTAGATGATCTCTCTCTGCTCGTTCATGACCTGGTCATATTCCAGAACATTTTTACGGATGCCGAAGTTGTTGCCCTCGATCTTCTTCTGGGCGCGCTCGATCGCGTCGGAAAGCATGCGGTGCTCGATCTGCTCATCCTCCGGGACATTGAGCGAATTGAACATGTTCTGCACGCGCTCGCCGCCGAACAGACGCATCAGATCGTCTTCGAGGGAGATGAAGAAACGGGATTCACCCGGATCTCCCTGACGGCCGGAACGTCCGCGCAGCTGGTTGTCGATACGTCTGGCTTCATGACGCTCGGTGCCGATGACCTTCAGGCCGCCGGCTTTCCTGGCTTCCTCATCCAGCTTGATATCCGTACCACGGCCGGCCATGTTGGTGGCGATGGTGACGGCGCCGTGCAGGCCGGCGTCCGCGATGATCGCGGCTTCCATTTCATGGAACTTCGCGTTCAGCACGTTATGCGGGATACCGCGGCGCTTCAGCATGGCGGAAAGCTCTTCGGATGCTTCGATGGTAATGGTGCCGACCAGGACAGGCTGTCCCTTCGCATGCGCTGCTTCGATCTCATTGCAGATCGCGTTCAGTTTGCCTTTTCTGGTCTTGTATACCGCGTCCTCCAGATCCTTACGGATGACAGGAACATTCGTCGGGATCTCCACGACGTCCATGCCGTAGATATCCCGGAATTCCTTTTCTTCCGTCATGGCGGTACCGGTCATGCCGGCCTTCTTCTCGAATTTATTGAAGAAGTTCTGGAAGGTGATGGTGGCGAGGGTCTTGCTCTCGCGCTTGACTTTGACATGCTCCTTGGCTTCGATCGCCTGGTGCAGACCGTCGGAGTATCTTCTGCCGGGCATGATACGGCCGGTAAATTCGTCAACGATCAGGACTTCATCGTCCTTGACGACATAGTCCTTGTCACGGAACATCAGGTTGTTCGCGCGCAGCGCAAGGATGATATTGTGCTGGATCTCCAGGTTCTCCGGATCGGCCAGGTTGTCGATCTTGAAGAATTCCTCGACCTTGCGGACGCCTTCCGCGGTCAGGTTCAGCTGCTTGTCCTTCTCATTGACGACGAAGTCGCCGGTCTCCTCGACCTCGACCTTCATCATCGCATCCATCTTGGTCAGCTCGGTGGCTTCACCGCGCTGCATGCGCTTTGCAAGATAATCACAGACTTCGTAGAGCTTCGTGGACTTTCCGCTCTGACCGGAAATGATCAGCGGGGTCCTGGCTTCATCGATGAGAACGGAGTCGACCTCGTCGACGATGGCATAATGGAGATCGCGCAGGACGAGCTGCTCCTTGTAAATGACCATGTTGTCACGGAGGTAATCGAATCCGAGTTCATTATTGGTTACATAGGTAATGTCGCAGTTGTAGGCTTCCCGGCGCTCGTCCGCGGTCATGGAGTTCAGCACGACGCCGACGGTCAGTCCGAGGAAACGGTGGATGGCGCCCATCCACTCCGCATCACGGCCGGCCAGGTAATCATTGACGGTAACGATGTGCACGCCTTTGCCTTCCAGCGCGTTCAGATACGCGGGGAGCGTGGCGACAAGCGTCTTACCTTCACCGGTCTTCATCTCGGCGATGCGGCCCTGGTGAAGGACGATGCCGCCCATCAGCTGCACAGGATAATGCTCCATATGGAGCACACGTCTGGCACCTTCTCTTACGAGCGCGAATGCTTCGGGGAGCAGATCGTCCAGCGATTCTCCTTCCGCCACGCGCTGTTTGTACTGTTTTGTGAGGTCTCTTAACTCATCGTCAGTCTTCTGCATCAGACCGTCTCTGAGGCTTTCGATTTTCTTAATGGTAGGCTCCATGCTCTTGCAGATGCGGGAGCTCTTGGTTCCGAATAACAGCTTGACAAGATCCATAGGATTAACTCACATTCCTTCCTGTCCTATTTTTGCATATACGCTGTAAAATTATAGCATCATCGCAAATGGTTTGCAACCGCGAATGTGCCGGGACGGGGCCGGCTCCCTGTTCTTAACGTAAACCTGTATCTTTGTTTTAGTTGACAATCCAGTGTTGTTATTGTAAACTGCTTTCTGTTGATCAGTTGACATTGGACAGGAGAAGCGGACTTCTGCCCCGGGAGGTTTTTATGCTTGCACTTGCACACCGGATCATTGACGGCTATCGGCTGACAGCCGACGATGATCTTTCCATATTTATTACCTGTGATCTTGCCGAATTATCTGCCGGCGCGGATCTCATCCGGAAGGAGCTCTGCGGCGACCGCGCGGATCTCTGCAGCATCATCAACGGCCGCGGCGGCCGCTGCAGCGAAGACTGCCGGTTCTGCGCCCAGTCCGCGCACAACCATACAAACTGCGAAGTATACGGTTTTCTGCCGGTGGAACGGTTCACGGAAGACTGCCGCAATATTTACGCCAAAGGCGTTGACCGCTATTCCATCGTCACCGCCGGAAAGACGCTTGCCGGCGCGGATCTGGAAATCGCCGTCGAAAGCTACCGCAGAATGCATGAGGAATGTCCCGACATGATCCTCTGCGCTTCCCACGGACTGATGGAGGAAAAAGATCTGAAGCGTCTGGCTGATGCCGGCGTGACCATGTATCATGCAAATATCGAAACATCCGAGCGGTTCTTCCCGGAGATCTGCACGACACATACCTTCGCCGATAAGCTGGAGGAGGTACGCCGTGCCCGTGCGGCGGGCATGACCATCTGCTGCGGCGGCATTCTCGGCATGGGCGAAACATGGGAAGACCGGATCAGCATGGCACTGACGCTGACTGAACTGGACGTGGAATCCATCCCCCTCAACTTCCTCATTCCCGTCAAGGGAACACCGCTCGGAGACCGGAAAAAGCTCGCGCCTGCCGAGATCACCCGCATCGTCGCGCTGTTCCGGTATATCAATCCGACGGCGGACATCCGGATCGCTGCCGGCCGAAGCTATTTCGATGACGGCGGCGCGGTGCTCTTCCGCTCCGGCGCGAATGCGACGCTGACCGGCGATATGCTGACGACGGTCGGAAACAATACGGCGCAGGACCGTGCAATGCTGACTGCCATGGGATATGAACTGAAGCCGGTTCCGGCGGATTGTCATCCTGAGGAATGAAAATGACGAAGGATCCTCGCCCTGAAACAAGCGGTTTTACTAAAACCGAGCGTGAAAGGCGGTGGGTTCTTCGGGCAGTGAACTGCCCCTCAGAATGACAGGATCAATTTCACAAACGGCTGTATTGAAAGAACAGCAACTATAAAAAATAACAGACAGGAAAAACAACCGACACGAAAGGAAGAGAGTATAAATTGAGCGCCTCAGAAAAAACAAAATCCATGGTCCTTACGGCCCTCATGGCGGCGATCATCTGCATCATGGGCCCGCTGTCCATTCAGATCCCGGTCAGCCCGGTCCCGATCAGCCTCGTCAACCTGGCGATCTATTTTTCCTGCTATATCCTGGGCATGAAGCGGGGAACGATCAGTCTCCTGCTGTATCTGCTGATCGGCTTTGTGGGCGTTCCGGTATTCGCAGGTTTTACGGCCGGCGCCGGGAAGCTGCTCGGACCTACCGGCGGCTACCTGGTCGGATACATTTTCATCGCGCTGATCTGCGGCTATGCTTTTGAACACGGAAAAGGCCGCGTCACCGATCTGATCGGCATGCTGCTCGGCACTGCAGCCTGCTATCTCTTCGGAACGGCGTGGCTCGCCTACCAGGCCGGACTGGATTTCCATGCGGCGCTGGCTGCCGGCGTGATCCCGTTCATCCCCGGAGACCTCGCAAAAATCGCGATCGCTCTTATCGCTGCGCCGATGCTGGTGAAACGGCTGAAGGCGGCTGAGGTAATGTAAGATAGAATAAGACCGGGTACGCAGCTCCCCCGATTGCGTCCCGGTCTCTTTCTTTATTATTTTCCTACTTGTATTTTCCGGAATATATGCTAAAATTGAATCATAACAAAACACGAAAAACAGTTTTATACAGAATATAGTTTGTTAATTCTTTATTTTTCTGTATTTTGTGTTTTGTTTCATCCTCCGGTTTCCGGAGGGTAGATCAATTGAAAGGAGACTCAGTAAATGCGTTTCAGAATTTCCGGAAAGAACATCCAGCTCACAGATAATCTTCAGAATCAGGTCGAGCATAAGTTAGCGAAGCTCGATAAATATTTCAAGGGAGATCCGGAGGTCCAGGTAACACTCAGTACCGAAAGAGAGCTCCAGAAAGTGGAAGTCACCATCCCGATCAAGGGAACCGTGATCCGTGCGGAAGAATCCAGCAGCGATATGTACGCCTCCATCGATCTCGTTCAGGAGAGCATCGTCAAGCAGCTGCGCAGACATAAGAGCAAACTGATCGACCGCTATCAGAGCGGCTTTACCCCTACATATACGGAAGAAGATGTGGAAGACGAGGATGCGATCCGCATCGTAAGGACCAAACATTTCGCTCTGAAGCCCATGGATCCTGAAGAAGCCTGCCTGCAGATGGAGCTTCTCGGACACAGCTTCTATGTGTTCAGAGATTCCATGACCGAGCAGGTCTGTGTAGTTTATAAGAGAAAGGACGGTGCCTACGGTCTGATCGAACCGGAAGGCTGACGCGTCTGGAAAGCCCGCGGGAAAGAGTTCCCGCGGGCTTCTTTTTTGCCTGTCCCCATGGGTTATTTCATTTTCTCCCGGTACTGGCCCGGCGACACGCCGGTCTGCTTCCGGAACACGCGGCTGAAACTCTGTGCAGAATTGAAGCCGCACATCTTCCCGATCTCGGCGACCGTCTCGTTCGTTTCCGTCAGATATTGTTTCGCCTGTTCCACGCGGTAGCTGCTTAAGTAAGCCAGGAAACCGCCTTTGTTGACTTCGGAGAAGATGCCGCTCAGGTACGGTGCGGAAATACCGACCGCCTTGCTGACTTCATCCAGGGACAGATTTCCGTCCGAATAATGCGCTGCGATATACTCCTTTGCATAATCGACATATCTGTATCGGCTCTTTCCGCTGTTCTGCCGCAGCGCGCGGCCGATCTCGGAAAGCAGTTCTCCGATTTTTGCCCGTACTTCATTGCCATCGGCCAGCGTGCAGATCGTTTCCATACGGGCCGCGGCCTTCAGTTTCTGTATATCCTCCTGCGAAATATGCGCCTTGATCATCCGTTCGACGAGCACGTCCAGCGTTTCTTCCAGATATTCCCGGAGCTTCTCATTCGTGCTTTCTGAAAGCTCGGCGGCAATGCTGCCCGCTGCGGCGGAGGCTTCCTCCGCGCCGGCCTTCTCTGCAATATCCGCAAATTCCTCCGCCCGGCGTCTGTAATACCGGCGGTCAAATCCATTTTCGTGCAGGATCTCCGCATTGTCGATCTCATGCTCCGGCACAAGCAGCTCTTCGGCCGCTTCCCTGTAGGAGAAGCGCAGCGCGGTGATCTCGTTGTAGATCTTTCCTCTGCCGATGCTCACCGAATACGGCAGTCCGCTGACGCCGCGCATGATATTGTCGGCCAGCTCTCCCTGTTCCCGCTTCAGCCGCAGCACGGAAACATCATCCGTAAAGCAGAGAAGCACCGCAAGCGTCTCGCTGTCCATATAAAGAGGAACGATCAGTCCGTTCTCCGCCCGCTGTTCTCCGAGGATCGCCAGCAGGCTCTTCTGATACAGGCCTTCTTCGACAACGCTCAGGTTCCGGCCGGTCTCCGGCTGGATCCGCACTGCCATTGCCTGATATTTTCCGGTAAGATATTCCGTCAGTCCGATGCCTTCCATGGTGGCGCGGATATGATCCATATCCGTATCCGACATCATCAGGATCCCGCGGAAAAGCTGTTCGGTAACATCGGAGGAAATATTTTCCAGAAGCTCCCGCTGTCTGGAGCTCTCTCCCATCGCGTTCTCGATCGTCTCCTCCAGGATCTCGAGCTCGCTCCGGTTCCTGTCTGCCGCCTCGTCTCTGTCGTGCAGTCCGGTGATATGCAGCAGACGGTTGATCGGCGCATAGACTTTTTTGCTGACATATCTGGAGTACAGCAGGGAAAATACGCCGTACGCGATGATAAACGGAAGCAGTGTGAAGAGCAGCGTCAGCGGGCTGACGCGTTCAAACAGCGGATTTGTTCCCAGGCCGCAGATCAGGCCGTATTCCGGCGACTGCGTGTAGATGAATCCGCCGCCTGCATCCGAAAGAATTTTCCCGTCCCCGCTCGCTTCCAGCTCGGCCCGGATCGTATCGACCGATGCCGGGGCCGACATCAGGATATTGCGGTCATTGTCAAGGATGAAAAAGTCCGCCGGATCATCCCCGCTGCCGTTGATCCGGCTGTAAAACGCTTCGGTATCGATCTGGCAGATCACGGCGCCGATGAAATTCGGAACGCACATGTCACTTGCCAGATACAGCTCTCCGTTGTTGAAGAATAATCTGGTCTCGCTTTCCGCACCCGTGCCTCTGTCCTGTTCCCGCAGGGACAGATAGATTTCGATATCCTCCTTGTTCGGGCTGTTTTCCAGGCTCACATAGTTGCCAACGGAGCTGTAGACTTCCTCCGTATAAGGGAGATACAGGAAATCGCGCTTTACCAGCGGATCCTGTTCGGCCGTATTTGCCAGCAGCGAGACGACTTCGTAGCCGATATTGCTGCTCTTGAGCCGGGGATTGACCATCAGGGAGACCGTGCTGTTGGCATGCAGCACCTCCGACAGAGACTGTTCGATCCCGCTCATGAGGATATCCGCATCGGCGCTGATGCGCTCCAGCTGATCGCTGTAAATCGCATTGATCCTGTCGCGCTGGTTCCTAACGACGATGTTGCTGACGAAGGCAAACATGGCGATGATGGTCACGAGGGACATGACGGACAGCAGAAGAAGAGTCTGCGTGTACAGGCTCCCTTTCTTTAGTCTTGCGGAAATTCTGTTTTTGAGAGTTTGGATGTTCACAGCATTCTTCCCAGTCCTTTGACCCAGTTGTCATCCTCCTTGATGACCTCCGGAATCTTCTCATCGATCTGCGCATACGGTCTCGCGCGCTTAATGATCTCCATCAGCACCTTTTCCGGGCGGTCCAGCTGCCGGTGCACCAGGAACATGCCCTCCTTCGTATGGAATTCATACGGAAAAGGCATGGAGATCCGGTTCTCGTTCACAACGACCTTCTCGAAATGATGCCAGGGATAGTAAGTCGTCTTCTTTCCGTCGCAGGAAATGAGTGCGTCTTTTGTGAGCGTGAAGCCGATCGTCTCCGCTCTTCTGACACGTTTTGCATTCAGGATGACCACAACGACGGCGATCGCGATGAAAAGAAATACAAAGAGTACTTTGATGATGCCGTACCTGGGATGATCCTTAAAGAGCACATTAAAGACCAGCCAGAACATGAAGATGATCAGAAGATTCAGGATGGTATCTTTCCTGAGCCTTGCAAGATATTTTTCACTTAAGCCGTATTCGGGACGTTTGTTATTCATATGCCGATTTCTTTCTCCCGTTCCGCCGGAACAGACCGCTGTCCGGTTCCGGGATGCCTCCGTCTGAAGGCGGTGGATCCTTCCGCGGGAAACCGCGACAGGATGACAAACAGACTGCCCCTATCATACCACATTTACAGAGCAATTTACAATTTTTCCTGCAAAAAAGCCCGGAGCGGATGCCCCGGGCTTCATAACTTCAGCGTTCTGCCTGATTACTGCTGGGTATAAGCATTGAACAGCTCATCGCCGACAGCGGATCTGATCTGATCCCACTCAGGCTGTGCAGCTTCCTGCATCTCCGCGAACAGATCCGGATTCAGAGGAAGGACGGTGGAGCCGCCGGCCTCGATCGCCGCGATACGGGCTGCCGCACGGGAGTCGGCCTGCTCACGGGCATAGGCCTTCGCACGGAGCACTGCAGCATCCAGCACTGCCTTCTCATCATCATTCAGATTGTTGTACATATCCGCACCGGTGATCAGCGCAAGGATATGCGGCAGATGGTTCGTGGTGACAACATACTTCTGTACTTCGTAGAACTTGTTGCCTACGATAACTTCGTAAGGATTCTCCTGGCCGTCGATGGTGCCGTTCTGCAGGGAGGTGTACACCTCGGAGAAGGCCATCGGGGTAGGATTGGCACCGCAGCCGCTCCAGAACTTCAGATGGTTGTCGTTCTCCATGGTACGGATCTTCTGTCCTGCCAGGTCAGCCAGCGTCTTCACTTCCACGTTCGTGGAGAGCTCACGGAAGTTCTGATCCGCAAAGCCCATCAGCTTGTAGCCGCCTTTTTCATACAGGCCGGATACGGTATCCATGAAGGTCTGGTTATCCAGTGCCTCACGGACATCATTGATGTCGCTGTAAACGCAGGCTGCATCGAATACGGCAAGCTCGGGGATGAAGTTGACCTCGGGGGCAGTGGTCTGCACGACGAAGTTCACGCCGTCCTGTGCTTTGACGGATTCGCAAAGCGCGTTGTCGGAGCCGAGCGTTCCGTTTGCCTGGATCACGATGTTCATCTTGCCGCCGGAGTACTGATTGACCAGCTCTGCGAACTTCTCAGCATACAGCTGGGTAACGGTATCCTCGGAAGAGTCGGTGCCCAGGAACCACTGATGCTCGCCGACGTTCTCGGTGTTGATGTTCACCATGTATTTGGTGTAAGCGTTGAACAGCTCTTCACCGGTCGCCTGCTTGATCTGATCCCACTCACCCTGGGCAGCTGCCTGCATTTCTGCAAACAAATCCGGGTTGAACGGCATGACAGTCGCGCCGCCGGCTTCGATCGCTGCAATACGGTCACCGGCACGGGCATCGGCCTGCTCACGGGCATAAGCCTTTGCCTGGTTGACAGCCGCGTCGAGGATCGCCTTCTCATCATCATTCAGGCTGTTGTACATGTCAGCACCGGTGATCAGCGCAAGGATATGCGGCAGATGGTTGGTGGTGACAACGTATTTCTGTACTTCGTAGAACTTGTTTCCTACGATAACTTCGTAAGGGTTCTCCTGGCCGTCGATGGTGTTGTTCTGCAGGGAGGTGTAAACCTCGGAGAAGGCCATCGGGGTAGGATTCGCGCCGCAGGCACTCCAGAACGCAAGATGGTTCGCATTGTCCATCGTACGGATCTTCTGGCCTGCCAGGTCTGCCATGGAGTTGACTTCCACATTCGTGGACAGCTCACGGAAGTTCTGATCCGCGAAGCCCATCAGCTTGTAGCCGGATTTCTCATACAGACCGTTAATGGTGTTCATGAAGACTTCATCATCCAGTGCGCTTCTGACGTCGGCGATATCACCGTAGACGCAGGCTGCATCGAAGACAGCAAGCTCGGGGATGAAGTTGACTTCGGGTGCTGTGGTCTGGACAACGAAGTTCACGCCGTCCTGTGCCTTTACGGATTCGCAAAGTGCGTTGTCGGAGCCGAGGGTTCCGTTTGCCTGCACAACGATGTTCATCTTGCCGCCGGAGTACTCATTGACGAGCTCAGAGAACTTCACAGCGTAGAGCTGGGTAACGGTATCTTCGGAGGAGTCAGTTCCCAGGAACCACTCATACTGTCCGACATTGTCCAGATTGACTTCGGGTGCTTCGTAAACAACACCGCTTCCGCCGCCCTGGCCCATGTACTGGGTATAAGCGTTGAAGAGATCTTCGCCTGTGACTTCCTTGATCTGATCCCACTCGGCGGATGCAGCTTCCTGCATCTCATCGAACAGGCTCTGGTTGAAAGGAAGAACGGTCGCGCCGCCGGCCTCGATGGCTTCGATACGCTCACCGGCACGGGCATCCGCCTGCTTACGTGCATAGGCTTTCGCCTGCTCCACGGCTGCATCCAGAACAGCTCTCTCATCATCGGTCAGTCCGTTATACATCTCGGAACCGGTGATCAGCGCAAGGATGTGCGGCAGATGGTTCGTGGTAACAACATATTTCTGTACTTCGTAGAACTTGTTTCCTACGATAACTTCATAAGGGTTCTCCTGGCCGTCGATGGTGTTGTTCTGCAGGGAGGTGTAAACCTCGGAGAAGGCCATCGGGGTAGGATTTGCGCCGCAGGCCGTCCAGAATGCCAGATGGTTCGCATTGTCCATCGTACGGATCTTCTGACCGGACAGATCGGCCATCTTGGTGACTTCGGTGTTGGTGGACAGCTCACGGAAGTTCTGGTCGGCATAGCCGAGCAGCTTGTAGCCGCCTTTCTCATACAGACCGTTGATGGTCTCCATGAATTCGGCATCATCCAGAGCCATACGGACTTCATTGATATCGCCGTAGACGCAGGCTGCATCAAAGACAGCAAGCTCGGGGATGAAGTTGACTTCGGGTGCTGTGGTCTGGACAACGAAGTTCACGCCGTCCTGTGTCTTGA
>OCVV011156881.1_pt1 | contig 11431 bp, 7 predicted proteins | sample 1539721 | NCBI WGS metagenome assembly OCVV01 (sample SAMN02144230, study PRJEB22623) | gut metagenome | biome: sheep rumen | host: Ovis aries | place: New Zealand | reverse complement strand
CGAAGCCGTTGAAAAGCCTGAGGATTCCGATTTTGCCCTTGACGAAAGTCTTGAAGGCGAATCGGGGGAGAGCCGTCCTGCAGAGGAGCTTGGAGCCGAAAAGTCAGAAGAAGCCTTCCTGGAGGAGGCTGACGCTCTTCCTGCTGACGATGAGAATTTGTCCGATGCCATGGCGTCTATGGATGTTTCGGGCGAGTTCAATGAAGGAAAAGATTCTTCAAATGATAGTGCCATTGACTCACTTGGCTCTTTTGACATAGATTCCCTTATCGATGAGAGTGCTAATGATGACTCTGCTTCTTCAGGGGAGAATGATTCCGATTCGTCAGACAAGCCACTGGGTGAGATAGAGGCCTTGGGCGGGGATTCAGAAGAGCCTTTGGGTGAGATTCCCGATGCTTCCATGGATGTTCCTTCTGACGGAATGGAAGAGACTTCCCTTGAAACTTTTGATACAAGCGGAATGGAAGACGTTGATTTTGGCTCGTCACCATCATCTTCTTCACTTTCTGGCGATGAATTCCCATCAACGGACGAGGGCCTTTCCGCCGAGGATGACTTTGTTCTGGATTCAAGCTTTGAGATTCCGGGATTCTCTGACACTGAGACGGCAGATTTCGGAAAGAAAAAATCAGGCCTGGACATAATTGATTTTTCTAAGGGCAAGGAAGGAAGACCCAAAAATTCCCTGACGGATGATGAGTATGTTCAGTTCAAGAAAAATCTTTCAAACTATCCTCTCAATTTGCGAATTGCCATTGAGGATTTTATTGCCAGGGATGAATTTACTGACGATGCTATTTTTGAAGTCATTGAGAAAGTCCTCAAAAAGACTTCGGCTCGCCAGCTCGCAACCCAGCTTGAAAAAATCCTTGATATTTCAATCAATATTCCCCGTGACTTTGAGCGTCGTTCTTTTGCTGAATATGAGGCTTACAAGCAGTCATTCCAATATCAGCTCAAAAACAGGATTATTCCAGCGGCTATCGTCGGCATTATTCTTTGCTTTGTCTGTTTCGGGCTTTTTAAGGCAGGCCAGCATTTCATTTACAAGCCTGTCATGGCAAACATCAATTACAAGCAGGGATATACTCTCCTTGAAGCCAATGAATTCCCCCAGTCCGAGGAAAAATTCTGGACGGCTGTTTCTTACAAGCCGGTTAAAAAATGGTTTTTCCAGTATGCTTTCGGCTATCGTGAAAAGAAGCAGTTCGAGCGAGCCGGGCAAATGTACAAGAATATCCTCCGCTATTTCAACCATGACAAGATTGCGGGTCTGGAATATTCGGAAATGGAACTTTATGACCGGGCAAATTATGAGCGGGCAGAGGAAATCGTGCGACGTGAAGTCCTTGACTATCATATAAATGATGCGGATGGCATACTTCTTTTGGGAGATGTCTTCCTTGAATGGGCTGAAGTTGACCCGTCAAAATATGAGCTTGCAAAGCAGGAATATCTTGATTTGATTCAGCGCTATGGCGGAAATAATGTCTATCTTTCAAGAATGCTCCGCTATAACATTCGCACTGACAAATTGCGGGAAGTCCTTACTTACAAGAACATGTTCTACTTCAGCAAGCAGGACAAGCAAAACCTAAAGAATTTAGGGGCATCGGACTGGAGGGAGCTTTCCGGCTATCTTCTCGACAAACTTTACGGAAGTCTCAGCAAAAATGACGAGTATTTGAGAACTTCAATCGAGGATGTTCTTGCCATGCTCAATCTCGCAATCAAATCAGAGCCTTTGAATCCTGTCGGACACTACAATCTGGCCCGCTATTTTATCCATAACGGAAACACTGAGCAGGCCAAAGTGGAGCTTGAGCACAGCCTTGACCTCTTTGATGACCAGCAGGTTCGCAGCAAGAAAAATGTATACAGGGAAATAAACGCCACCAGGGTTTTGGGCGAGCTTTATGCCGCCAGCCGAGAGTATCTCAAGGCTCAGACCCTTTACACCCGGGGAATCAACCTTTACAACGAAGAGCACGAAGCCTCTGAGCTTGAGGGAGATGTAAATACAGGAAAACTTTTCGCTGACATGGGTGACCTGGACTATTTCATATCTGGCGAGCTGGAGGATGCTCTTTTCAACTATGAGAGAGCCATTGAAATTAAGAATGACACTCCATCAATTAACTATCGGGTCGGCTCAATCTATTATGGAAAGAAAGATTATGACAATGCCCTGCTTTCATTCATAAAGGTATCAGAAAAAGAGCCAAGGGATCCTAACGTTCTTCTTTCTCTAGGAAACGTTCTTTCTTTGAAGGGGGATAATTTTGCGGCGGAAAGCTATTATTCTGACCTTCTCAGGGAACTCGACAAGGGGCGGGAAAGACAAAAAGTCCTCCTTCCACAGAGTGATCAGGATGATTATGAGACTGTTGACTTGTACCTCAAAGTGAACAATAATCTCGGAGTCACATTGCACAGGCTGGCTCAGCAGACTGGAAACAGCAACATGAATGCAGAGGCCATGGTCCGCCTTTCAGACTCAATCCGAGCCTGGGATGCCCTTACCCGCAATCAGCAGACCATGATTCGCATGGAGGGAAGCAACCTTGCGGCACAGAATTCGAAATACATAACACATCCTTATCCCGATTTTGAGCCGGCAATCTACACTGACATTCCGCGTCTTTTATCTGGGGAAAAGGGCCTTGAATAATGAAATATTTTTGCTATCAGATAGGAATTGAACTAAAAAATCAGCTGACTTCTCTCAGAAAGGAATTTTTCAGAAAGACAATTCACATCTGCACGGCATTCGTTCCTTTTTTTCTTCATTATGCAAGGCTTCCATCTTTAATCTGCCTTTTTTCTGCGGGTATTTTTTACATAGTGGCCGAGTCCTTGCGCTCAAAAGGTCACGAAATACCCCTCATATCTGACATAACCGCAGCCGCTGCCCGCAAACGCGACGAAAACAAATTCGTCCTGGGGCCTGTTACCCTTGTGGCGGGTATTTTGGCCGCCGCCCTGCTTTGGGACGAAAAGGCCGCGAGCGTTGGAATCTTTGCGCTAGCTTTTGGGGATGGATTGGCCAGCCTTTCTGGAAAGACATTCGGAAAAATAGCCGTTCCATACACTCACGGAAAAACCGTCGAGGGCAGCTTGACCTGTTTTGCGGCGATTTTCTGCTCAACCTTTTTTGTGACTAAAAATTGTGCCGTCTCCCTTTTGGTTGCTGCGGTGGGAGCCTTGATCGAAGTCCTGCCCTTAAAAGACTTTGACAATCTCATCATTCCCCTGGTTCTTGGCGGAATAATTGCTTTTGTAAATCAGGCTTCTTGGATTTCCTTTTAGCTCCACATGTACATTTTGTGCAGTGTCGTAAGGTATATGTATGTTCCGGCAATAAGGCCTGAAGTTCCAAGCACAAGAAAGAGAAAAGAATCCGTGCTTACGAGGATGCTGTAGCTCAGTAAAAGTCCCCCTGCCGAATATGCCAGGCTTTTGTGTTCCATGCTGTTTTTCCGGACTCCATTTATGAAAAAGGAGACGACGGCCGTTAAGAGCAGAAAAAAGCGCATTATGTTAATGAGAATCATAAATCCTTCCGTGACAAGGCCTGTGGAAGTTATCCTGGCTGTGTTCATCGGAATGGCCACGGCAAAGACAAGAGATGCCATGATGAGAATGATGTAGTTGCGTTCAATGTCTTGCCTTTGGTCTGTATCGCTGAGAATTGCGGCACAAAGAAAACTTAGGGGGGCTAGAGTGCGGCCGAAAAGAACTATGTCCCCTGCGATAATCAAAATATTTGTGAAAGAAAGCCATAAGCCGAGGCAGATGGTAATGAAGCGGGCACATTCTGCAAGACAGGCAAGAAGAAAACCAGTGAAAAAAATTATTTCTGTTGTCTGTGTGTTCTCAAAAAACTTTAATAGAAAATAAAAACAGAAGGGAACATATAGAAGCAAAATCAGAAAAGAGAGCATGAGGGCCGTAAAACTGTTTTTTGTCAGGGGCTGCTTATCGAGAAATGCAGGGATACGAAATGCCGGTGGCTCAATGATACGATGGCTGAGGACAGATATAATGAATGTTGCCAGGCTCAAAGCCACGACGCAAAGGCTGGCGAGCAAAAAAAACTTGAGCAGTCTGTTTCTCGTTTTAAGTGTCATGCCAAAATCTTAAACGGAAGACAAAAAGTTGTAAAGACTTTATTGCAAAAGCCGAAAATAATAAAAGAAGACTGATTTGCTGAGATTATCAGAAAAATCGTTTTTGGGAGGAATTATGAAAAAGCTTCTGCTAACCGGAATTACTCTTCTTTTTGCCGGCCTTCATGTGTTCGCTGGTGATGCCGCAGCCTTCGTTGATTTGGGAATTTCCCGGGATGGAAAAACCTATGCCTTCGCCGAATATGGAAAAACAGACAGGCAGTATCAGGGATACGCTGAAATTTATACTGTTGACATCGAAAAAAATGACTTCGTGAGCGGAGAGGTTTTTAAAACCCAGCCTTCAGCCGCAACTGTCTCTAAAAGCGGAAAAACTGTCTACGATGAGCTTTTAAAGAAGGCCGAATGGAAACTTCGAAAATATGAATTCAAGCCTGCTGTCGTTGACAACCTTCTTTATGTCCGTGATGACAAGAAAAGCGGTGAGAGCGAGATTGTTTTCAAGGATTTTGAAGGCTCAACCGTAGAGCAAAGCGTTTTTTATCACATAAAACTTGAAAAAAACGTAGAAGGAACTTCATCAAACCTCCGCTCTTCATTTTTCATCACCCTTGAAAAACAGGACGGAGAGGGAAAGTTAATCACAAGAAACATTGTTGGTTCTCCTGACATCAAACGAAAGCTGGTGACTGACTACAGAATTGACAGGATTTTTTCTGACAAAAGCGGAAGAAATCTGGTTTTCGTAATCGAAAAAACGCTTTCAGATGTAAACGGAAGTTCAATCCGTTACATGGTTGAGACAATCAGACTTTAGTTTTTCACCTTGATTTTTAAGGACGCATTTTCGGAAAAAAAGCCGGGAATGCGTTTTTTTTTGCATTTTTTTCAAATTTTTTCGTGACTTGTTGCCGAAAATCGAATTTTTTCGCGAATACATATATAGATACAAAAAAAATCTGGAGGTATTCAATGAAAAAATTTTTTGGAATTCAGGTCCTTCGTCCGGCTGTCTTCACCCTGCTGATTGTGTCAGCCGTGCTATTCGTAATCACGCCTTTTTCATGCCGCTTGACGGAAGAGGGAATAGAAATATTTCCCGCTGACACCAAGGCTCCTTCCGTCGAGAATTTTTCCGTGACCGGGGCCAGCAGGCTTCTCATAAGCTGTTCTGAAAAAATTGTTCTTGATGAAATTTGCGTTCTGGAATTGGATGAGAAGGCTGACTCTTCACAGGCTGAATTTACTCGGGAGGCAGACGAAAACCTTTTTGCCGTAGCCAATGCAATCACCTACAGCGAAAGCCGTAAATGTGCAGAGATTGAATTGTCGGCTCCGACACAGGTAGGAAAATCCTATGTTTTTTCCGGGGTGATTTATGACACGACGGGGAACAGCCTTGACTTCAGCCAGAAATTCTTCGGCTACAACGAAAATCCTGCCCGCCTTATCTTCAACGAGGTAAGGACGACTTACAGTAAGGCAAAAATGGCACCTGAGTATGTGGAGTTTTATGTCCTCAAAGGAGGAAACACTTTCGGCCTTGAAATGGTCAGTGCGGCGAACGGGGAGGGGAAAAAATATTCCTTCCCGTCAATAGAGGTGAAGAAGGGAGAGCTGATTACCCTTCATGGACGTATTGTCGAAGGTAGTGAAGGAAGTGCCATTGATGAGCTTGGCGATGAGCTGAATCTTTCTCTTGCTCCTGAAAGCTCTGATTCTGCCCGGGATTTATGGAAGGCTGGCGATGACAAAATCGCTTCAAACAATGATGTCCTGCTTCTTCGTGATGGAGTCAGCCTTGAAATAAAGGACGCCCTTCTTTTGAGTGCCTCAGGAAAGGAAGCCTGGTCGAAGAAAATCATGACGGAATTTGCTGAAAATGCCTTCAATCTTGGAATCTGGAATGGGGGTTGTCTTCCTGAAAACGCCGTGTGCACAGACGGAATGACTTCTTCATTATACCGCTCAATTTCAAGGCAAAATACCAGTGAGCTTGCGGCCAGGTATGCTGATGCCACAAACCTTCCTGACTATATTCAAACTTCTCCAGCGGACTGGATTGTCACCGACAAGTATTATTCAGGAAAAATCCTTGTTTCTGGTGCAACGCCAGGCTATGAGAACAGCTCCAATGCCTATTCCGCCGATTAAGGCTCAGTGCTAGCAATTTGGCGGCAGATGTGCTAATATTTAGGAATGTCTGAATTATTAGCGCCTGCCGGCAACATTGAAGCATTGGATGCGGCAATCGGCGAGGGAGCCGACGCAGTTTATCTTGGTCTCAAAAGCTTTAACGCTCGACTTCGATCGTCAAATTTTGCATGGAATCAGTTTGAGGCGGCTGTTTCTTCACTTCACCGCCAGAACAAAAAAATTTATGTCACCGTAAATACCGTAAGCGAAGAAAGGGACTTGGAGCGTCTTTACCGCTTCCTTTCTTATCTCAATAAAATCGGCCCTGACGGACTCATCGTTCAGGATTTCGGCGTAATCCGAATGTGTCAGGAATTTTTCCCAAAACTGGAACTCCATGGCTCAACACAAATGAATGTGGAGAGTGCGGCCGGAGTCAATCTTTTGAGCAAGGCCGGCCTTAAAAGGGTTGTCGTTGCCCGGGAGCTTGGCCTTGAAGAAATCAAATACATCAAGTCTCACACGAATGCAGAACTTGAAATTTTTGTCCACGGTGCCCTTTGCGTAAGCGAATCTGGCCTTTGTCTTTTCTCCAGCTATCTTGGCGGAAAAAGCGCAAACCGTGGCATGTGTACCCAGGCTTGCCGTCGTTTTTACACGGTTGACAGTGCTTCGGAAGGAGAGCAGCAGGGCTATTATTTTTCACCTTGCGACCTTCAGCTCATCGAGCAGATTCCTGATTTAATGGAGCTTGGAGTAGAGTCTTTCAAAATTGAGGGACGAATGAAGAGTGCTGAATATGTCGGTTCTGTCGTTGCGGCTTATCGTTATCTCATGGACAACTGGGAAAAAGACAAAAAGGGTGCCCTTGCAACTGCAAAAAGACTCCTTTCTACGGATTTTGCCCGCGCAAAGACTTCATATTGGTATAACTTCAAGACAAACGAGGAAGGTGTTGAAAAAGCTGGAAGCCTTATCCTGAATCCAAAACAGGCTGGCGGAACAGGCATCTATCTTGGAAAAATCGACAAATTCGACACTCCCAGCGAAGAGGCGATTGAGCGGGCTAAAGAGGCTGCTGGAAAGGATGCCGCTCCGGAAGACTATCAGATTGTCATGGCTCACCTTTCTGGAGGCAACTATGATCCTGATCCGGGGGATTCAATTCGTCTTCACAGGCAGGATGACACCGGTCGTGTAAGCCATAAAGTAAGGACTGTCACGGTGGACGACGACGGTAAACGCTTTATCGATATTCCCCGAGGCTTTAAGCGTGGAGACTCAGTATATCTTCTTCAGACAAAATCCATGTCTAAGCGCTATCCCAGAGTTTTGCCGCCGGACTTGGGAAAATACCGCCAGCAGCCGGGTGCGGAAGTTCTTCCTGTCCTTGACCTTACACCCGTGGCAAAAAATGAGCTTTCATATTTTCCAGAGGGGCTTTATATTCAGGTTTCAACAGTGCAGGACTTGTTTCAGGCCATTTCAAAAAATCCAGTCCGCATAATCGTTGAATTCAATTCAGAAACAAAAGAGGATTTGCTTGTAAAGAAAGTCAAGCTTCCAATTTCAAAAAAACAGCTGATAATCTCACTGGATCCATATTGTCCGGCCTCAAAGGAAGAGACTTTGCTTTCAGATTTGAACGAGCTTGTCTCTGACGGCTATAAGACTTTCGTTGTCAATAACATAGCGCATATTTCCATGTTGCGTGGAAAAGGTGCCAACTTAATTGCAGGGCCCTATTTGTATACATTCAATCGCTGGGCTGCTTCATGGTTTGAGAATCAGAATATCGGTGCTTTCATTACGCCGCTTGAAAATTCATGGGATAACCTAAAAATGACCTGGGAAGAGAGCGTAAGAGACAGGGTTCTTGTCACAGCCTACGCTTATCCTGCTCTTTTCAGAATGCGCTTCAAGCTGCCAGAAAGCTACGACTTCCTCTACTTCATGGACAAGGAGGAGACTGTCTTCAAGGTTAACTCTACTGAAGACGGTTCTGTCGTCATGCCAGAAGCACCTTTCTCAATAGTAGACAAGAGCGAGATTTTGAACAGCGCTGGTTTCAAGCGAATACTCCTCGATTTCTCACGCACTAAAGTTAGCCGTCAGGAACTCAAAATGGTCACTTCTTCAATGATAAAAAGACAGCCGGTTCCAGAATCTTCCCGTTTTAACTGGAAAAACGGCTTCTACAGTCCTGAAAAAATGGAAATCTACAAGGCCATGAATGAAAAGGCTGAGGCTGAGAAAGAGGCTGGGCTAAGAAATCCAAGGTCTCGTGCTGGCTCAGAAAAATACAAAAAGCAAAGAAGACCCGGACGAAAATAAAAGAAGACTGTGCGGATAAAGGAGGAATGAAAAAACATCCGCACAGTCATTTTTTTAGAATACGGCTTCTGCTTGGCCTCCTGCTTCATCAATAATTGCTTCTGAAACTGTCTCGGAAATTATTCCTTCGCGGGCAAGCTCGGCATCATTTTTGCTTTTTTCGTTTTCGTTTTCGTTGGCTGCCTTTTGTGGCTGAAAATCTATGTGTTCTGCAATCAACGAATACTTTGATGCGCTTTTTCCTTCGTTTGTTTTCCATCGATCTTGTTTTATTCTTCCGACAACCCTTAATCCCCGTCCCTTCGTCGCCATTCTGGCTATGTGAGTTGAGAAGTTTTCTCCCCAGGCCTCCACGTCTAAATAAATGGTTTCTTTTTGGTACTCGCCTTTCGCATCCTTGTAAAAGCGGTTGCTTGCGATGGGAAAAACACAAACTCTTGTTCCGCGCGGAGTTTCCTTTACCTGGGAATCCCGCACTACATTTCCTTCGATAAGGATTTGATTGATTTGATTCATAAAAATTCTCCAAATATAAGATAGATGGGAACCCGGCCGAAGTTCCCTTTGGGAGAAGGTTTTGCCTTTCTCCCTGCTCATATATATATTTGAAAAATTTTTCGCTTTTCGGCAGTAAGTGACAAAAAAAAGCTGGAAAAAATTAAAATTCTTTCCAGCTTCTGTTGAAAAATCTCTAAAATCTCTATTTGTTGGAAAATTACATGGGGATGTTTTTTACCAGCTTGACCATGTAGAGCTTGATATACATGAGAAGGGCATCCCTTTCACCGATTTTCTGCAGGCCTGGAGCGTTGATTAGGCTCTCGGCAAGGCTCTGGATTCTGTCCGGGGTAAAGCCGTCTGTCTTCATGGTGCGGAGAACCTTGCGGATATAGTCCCGGATAAGTGAATTTACGTCCTCTGTGAGATTCTTGTGGGCTTCTTTTCCCAGCCTTTTGTTCCATATATGCTCGTAGGAATCCAGCTCCCGGTTGAGGGTAGAGCTTGAAGGTACATAGGCCTGTTCTGCCGTTCGGGCGGCATCCCTGAGCGCAACTTTTTTTGTTATGGTTGCGTTCTGAGCGAACATGGCCGTAGCTTCGTCTTCCTTTCGCTTTGCGGCTTCTTCCTCGTGGTAAAGCTCGGCCTTAGTCTTGCGGTCTTTATTTCGCTTTGCCTTTGGCGGACGGAGAAGCATCTTCATAATCCATGAGACAACTGGCATGGAATACCAGAATGGAAGCATGATTTTAGCGTCGTTCAGAAGCTCCTGCCGGCTCATAAGTAGAATTTCGCTGTAGGGAAGCAGCTGCCCGTTAATAAAAAGGCTGATTTTGCTTGAATCATCTCCGCCCGAAGCGTCATAGCTCAATAGTGGAAGGAATGATGAATGGAGCAGGGCGCTGAGAATCGGGGACTGTATGCGGATTTCTTTTTCCAGCCTGTCTTCGAAAGCGTTCTGGTCTTTCATTTCTGGAAGGAAATCGAATTGTTTGAGAACTTCCGACCAGTGAGTCTTGATTGCGTCGAGAACGGCGATTCTGGCATCGGTACAGAGACGGAGAATAAGTTGCAAGACCTTGCTCTTGAAGATAAAGTAGCGCTGGTCATCGTAGGTTTTGAAAACCAGCATTTCAGGAAGCTCCTGTACTGGCGCATCCTGAGTTTTGTTGTGAAGGTATTCCTTCAGCTCTTCTTCTGTGTATTGGCCAAGAAGGGGAAGTCCTTTTACATCAGTGAATTTTGTTATTTCCTCAAATGTGAAGTAATATGGCGGTTTGAGCATGAGATTTTCAAGGGCTTTGAAAGCACCTTCACGCTTTGCGTTTTCCTGAGCCTCGTTCTTGAAATAATTTGCTCCAACCTCAGTGATGTATACGGCCTGAAGACATGACAAGTCTTCCTGGGTGTAATCCTTGATTTTTTCGTAGTCTTGCTTGATGAAGAAGCAGAGCTGGTTCCAGAGATAGAAACTCTCGGTTGTCTGGCTCAGGGTTTCGAGAGAGTGGTCTGAGCGGTCTACGAAGGCCTTGAAGAAGTTTTTTACTATCATTTCCCGGCCAGGGTTTGAGACCGTGAGCTTTTTAAGGAAGTAATCATGGTGCTCGTCTTTTCTGAGCATGTTCTGGATTTTTCCGATTGAATCTTCCAAAAGCGTGACGACAGAGACATTCGATGGCAAAAGAATTGACGGAGCATTGTGGGGCAGGGTAAGACCATAAAGCGTTTTTTCGTTCAGTTCCTCATGTTTTAAAAGCCTGCCGATTAAATCAGCGGAATTTTCCCGCGTGATGATTTCTTTTGGGGTATACCTTGGTAAGTCCGTCTCGGATGGAAAAGGCAGGGATGGGTTCACCGCAATATCCTTGTATCGCTCAGAAAAACGCTCGATATAGAAAGGAATTACGACGATTGCCTGCTTTTCGGGTGTCGTGTTGACAATCATAATGAGGCGGGATTCTATCAGCTTTTCAAGCTCCGGCTGAAGGGCAGGGACAGGATCCTCAAGGTAACATGCAAGGCTGGGCTGTTCATCCAGGTGGTGTTCTGAATATCTTTTTAGATACTCGCAGAAATCTGTATAATCAACCATCGCGTTTTTTTGTCGTGATGCAAAAAATTTTAATAAAACTATAATACTAGTTGTGGTTGCCATGACTTTATTTTATCAAGAATTTATCATAAAATAAAGGGGTATAAAAAATTACTGCAGGGTTTCCGCATTATATTGCATTTGCAGAAAAAATGGCGCGAGGGAGTAAAACGGCTTACGGGAACATTCGTTTTGTGCTGCCGCGGAAGCGGCAAATGTATATAATTACAAGCACAAA